>Ga0080005_143663_pt1 | contig 16877 bp, 17 predicted proteins | sample JossMetagenome_2_FD_69208 | JGI IMG/M metagenome (GOLD analysis project Ga0080005, IMG submission 69208) | Hot spring sediment microbial communities from Joseph's Coat, Yellowstone National Park, USA - JC3_ASED (SPADES assembly) (version 2) | ecosystem: Environmental > Aquatic > Thermal springs >... | reverse complement strand
CCGTCTGCCTCTTATACCTAAGGGCTGATTGACCACCGGCTGCATGCTTATTTGGTACGAAAAATTCCACCTTATCAGCAACCTCCCAGTAATTACCCCTAAGCAATGCTATAACAGCCTCACCCCTCTCTATAACTATTATACCGTAGGTATCACTGCTCTTAACCATGGACTCCAGGATCTCCGTGTGGAATGATGTATCGCATATGTACTTGAACGTCGATATTGGTATTGGCGGTATTAATGCGTGGAACACCCACTCATAATTACCCGGATTAATCATGTGAAAGCCTGCGAAGATGGCTAAACCATTCTCGGGAGCCTTTGATATACCCTTTATGGAGTTGATGATCCTCTCAAGGGCATTCTGAACATGGGTTCTCGTGGTCTTATCCTTAATATTGCTGGCCAAAGCCCACTCCTGCCTGAGCATTGAGACGACATCGGGTATCGGCCTATTACTATTTATGTAAAGGCTAATGAGCGTGGTTGCATAACCCCTATACCTCCTAAGCAGGTTTATCATAACCTTAAGCTCCGAGAAATCCTTTATTCCAGGGCGTCCACGATTCCGCTGAGACGCCTAGCACTTAAAAACCTTATGTTGCAAGTTAGCGGTGGTTCACGATTAGAATAGAAAGATAATTTTTAAAGCAAAAGCATGAAAATATTAATTCACCTACGTACCTCATGATATGTCTACCTTCCTTAATAATGCCTTTAGGTTTGGTTCACTGTATGGGTAGTGTTCTTGGTCTGTCTTTGGTTCACTGGTCCATCTATTCAACGGTTTTTGATTTACCCTCAGTACTGAATAAGCTTATTGGTCTGGGTTACTCGGTGGGTAAGGCCCAGTTTGTTAGTGGTGATGTAGTTGTTGAGTACCTCGTTGATGAGGCTATGAATAACATTATTGCAAAGAGGAGGTTTGAGAATGATACTATTAAAGTCCTGCATGACGGTGGTAGGAGAGCTATTGGCATCATGAGTAGCAGTAAGGATTCCCTAACCGTGGGTCTTGCCGAGCTTTACAGGGGCATTGAGTGAGTCTAAGGTGTCTGAACCCCAAGTTACGGAACTACTAGTGAGTTATACGGATAGACTTACGGTATGTCCCGATAGGAGCATCGAGTTTTGAAACTTCAAGCTCCAGCAGAGGGGCTATAGTGACGGCGGTTATTGTGGGCCTTGCCTGGGCCATTATTTATTACTTCGCAATATCACAATTATCATTGTGGTACACTGAATTCATCAAAAATATGGACGAACTTCATTGGAACTTAGCTATTGCCATATATAACCCAATCGTGTGGGATTACGCCATAGGTACTTGTATTGTATATTAACAATAATAATGGGGCTTTACTGGTCATACTGGGTCCTGGGAGCACTTCACAGTTTTTGGTAAGGGGGCAGGGCTTTGGGTTAGGTTGAAGAGGGTCAGGCCACTAATGATTAAGAGGTGGAATCCGTGGCAAAGGGCTTTCGTGACTTGGCTCGATATGAACCCATTATGGAGGCAGGTGTACATAGAATGCTTAGTAAGTTTTAACGAGTCTCTGCCGTACTTCCTATGGTCATCATTCAGCGGTCCCTATTAATTAATCCTATTTTATTCATATAATTTCTGGAATAATAATGGGCTTCGTCATGTTGTTACGCTTTGGTTATTATGGAGCTAGGGTAATAGTTGACAAGATCAGGGGCTACAGCGTTCGGGAGAAATGGTAACTTCTTCAAATATTCTCGCTGGACTTTGATAAGTACATGTTGCATAGGTCCATATGGTTAATCAATCCCAAGCATCCATTGCCAGAGTGGGTTCATAAGTACGACTCAGAGGAGCTGTTTGAGTACTGGGGCGAGTTTGCCGGTAGTATCATCATAAGTGTTACCGGCGTATTAATGGCGTTTTGGAGCCCATCAGTTAGTGCCGACTTGGCGTTTACATTTCATACTAAGGAGGCGATACTTGCAGTTATGTTTTTGCTACTAGTCCACATGGCGTATACGCATCTCAGCCCAATAATATTCCCATATAACGAGGTATTCCACAGCGGTAAGAGCAGCTTGACGTGGTTAAGGAGGAGCACCCAAGGTGGTATGAGCAATTTAAAGAGGGAAGGCGTTGTGAAGGAGGATGAGTCAAAGTAAACCTGGTTGTTGAAAGTTCACGTTTTAAAACCCTGTTATTATCATTATTTATTATCACTATGAATAATAAAGTATTTTAACACGGTTCATATAAGCATGGTGTGGTTAATCAATTAACTAATAACCAAGCACGCCTAAACGGCGTCTGTCTTCCTCAACCGAGTATTGATTGTTGGAAGTGCCCCGTGATTAAGGATAGGATTAACGTGGCTGAGTTAATCTTCAGGAGGAACATTGCCGTAACCAGGAGGTTGAGGGAGTACATATTCAAGTTCTCTGACATATTAAGGCGAAGCTATGGTGAGGATTACGTGTTCAAGATAATGGACTTCTGCGGCACGCATGAGTGGACTATAGTGCATTTTGGCGTTAGATCCCTGGTACCCAACAATGTGGAGCTTGTGGCAGGACCTGGTTGTCCTGTGTGCGTCACTCCGTCATACTACATAGAGCAGGCTATTAAGTTAGCGCTGGAGGGCGTGGTTGTGTATACGTACGGCGATGTGTTTAGGTTACCGGTTCTTAAGCCCGTGAACGGCGCCAGGAGCCTTGCGGAGGCCAAGGCATTGGGTGCCGATGTTAGGATAGTGCATAGCATAGTCCATGCGTCCATTGACGCTGGGAAGCATGGTAAGGATTCCATGTTCGTGGGAATAGGCTTTGAAACCGTTGCGCCCGGTTACGCAGAGGCCGTGTTAAAGAACCTATTGCCGAGCAACCTTAAGTTAATGAGCCTGGTAAAACTAACACCACCCGCTGCCTTCTATTCACTCGACATACTCAGGGAGAAGCCCAATGATTACCCCATCATGGGCGTCATAGCGCCTGGCCATGTCTCGACAATAATAGGTGGCAAGGCTTGGACGCCGATTGTTGAGAACTACGGTATACCAGTGGTTGTGACCGGTTTTGAACCTAACGATGTTTTGATGGCAATAGTGGAGATCCTTAGGCAATTGGCTAGGAATGATATTAAGGTGGTTATTGAGTACACAAGGGCTGTGAAATGGGAGGGTGATGTGAAGGCTCAATCCTCAATTAGGACCGTGTTCGAGACCGTGGACTCGGCATGGAGGGGTATTGGTTATATACCCAAGAGCGGCTTAGCCCTTAGGCCCATGTTTAGTAAATTTGACGCCTTTGAGTACTTCGGTATAAGGGAGTTGACGCCCGAGGAGTGGAGGTACGACCTACCACCTGGATGCAAGTGCGCTGAGGTCACCCTAGGGAAGGTTAAGCCAACAGATTGTCCACTATTCATGAAGCAATGCACGCCAGATCATCCAGTTGGGCCCTGCATGGTCTCTATGGAGGGTGCCTGCGCCGTTTGGGCTAGGTTTGGTGGGGGTGGTTTATCGGTGGAGATAGCCAAAGACCTAGGCCTGGTGATGTGACATGTGTTGGGCTGTACCTGCTGTGGTCCTCGACATAGATTATAAGAACTCCCTAGCCTACGTGGACATCGGCGACGGCGTACCCAGGCCCGTGATTATTGGCATAGCCAATGAGAGGATAAGCAAGGGTGACTTGGTCATGGTGCATGCAGGCGTGATAATAACAAGGCTCGACCTAGAGGCCATAAATCAATTTATTGAGGAGAAGAAGGAGTTGGCTAAGGAACTGGCGTTGATGGCTGGTGACGATCCTGAGAAGGCTGTTAGGGAGGTTGAGGAGGAGCTCAATAAGATACTTGAAATAGCTAGGAGGGCGAGGGAGGGCGAAGTTAAGGTTGTTAAGGAAATATGGTAAGCGCAGACTACGTAGCCAGGAAGATAAGGGTTGTGGGTATAGTACAGGGGGTTGGCTTTAGACCATACGTTAAACTGTTAGCTGACAAATACGGTGTTAAGGGCTACGTTAGGAACCTAGGTGGCGGTGAAGTTGAGATACACGTTGAGGGTCCCAGAGATGCCGTGGAATCGCTCATAAACGAATTCCTTACGAGGCGGCCAAGTGCCATATATATTGAGGAAAGCGAAGTGGTGGAGGCGGAGCTGATGGGTTTTGCAAGCTTTGAGATCCTTGAAAGTAAAACTGAAAGAAGCGCCATCTCCATGATACCGCCTGACTTAGCGATATGTGATGAGTGCCTTAGGGAGGTCTTAGATAGTAGTAACCCGAGGAGGTATAAGTACTTATTTAATTCATGCAGTTTCTGCGGGCCCCGCTTTGCCGTGATTAAAGCATTGCCATATGATAGGCATAATACCTCGTGGAGCGCCTTTAAAATGTGCCCACACTGTGAGCGTGAATATTGGGACCCTAAAGTAGGTGGTATCAGGAGGTATTATTACCAGGGAATATCCTGTAAATACTGTGGCCCCAGGGTTCGACTATTAAGCATCAATGGTGAGGTTATAAACACGAGAGATATTATTCAAGATACCGCCAAACTTATAGATGAAGGCTACATAGTGGCCATTAAGGGTGTTGGCGGATATCACATAGCCGCGTTGGCTTCGGATGATGATGTGGTGCTTAAATTGAGAAGTAGAAAGAAGAGACCAACACAGCCGTTCGCTGTCATGGCTCTCGACCTAGATATTGCCGAGAAGCTCGTCGAATTAAACGATGAATCCAGGAAATTACTGAAATCACCCCAAAGACCTATTGTTCTTCTACCCAAGAAACCGAGTACTCCTGTCTCGAAATACGTATCCTCAAACCTAGACAAGGAGGGCGTTTTCTTGCCATATACGGCGCTTCATTACCTATTACTCACCGAGGTTAAGGACCACTTTTTAATAATGACGAGCGGTAATATTCATGGACACCTAATGTGCACCAATATTAACTGCGTAATGAATAAATTGAGGGGGGTTGTCGATTACGTTCTCGATCACGACCTAGAGATTGTGCATAGGGTTGATGATGGTGTCGTTAGATTTACAGGGGGTTATGCCGTACTACTTAGAAGATCTAGGGGCTATGCACCCATGTGGATTAGGATCCCTAGGAAATTGAGAAAGCCCGTCGTTGCGTTTGGTGCGGATCTTCAAATGGCCGGCGCGGTCGCGGTCGAGGATAAAGTAATCCCTACGCAGTACATAGGTGATTTGGATGAGTACGAAGCCCTTGAAGACTTAGATAGGGAACTTAATTGGTTTGTGAGGGTTTACGGTATTAAGGATGCATTATTAGTGTGCGATGCAAATCCGTCGTATGCATCGACATGGCTATGCCACAAATGGGCTGAAAAATACGGATTAGAGTACGTAAGTGTTTATCACCATCATGCACATGCACTGGCCGCAGCCGCTGATTGGGGTGAGACTGAGCCGTTTGTTTCAATAACGATTGATGGAATAGGCTATGGCTTAGATGGCATGGCCTGGGGCGGTGAGGTGCTCATTGTTAACGGCGAGACATTCACTAGGTTTGGGCATCTCAGGTACGTACCGATGCCAGGCGGTGATTTGGCGTCTATTTACCCCGTCAGGATGGTTATTTCCTACTTATCGCAATTCCTCAAAAACCACGAGATCATCGATGTACTTGGCAAGTTGGGGCTAATCGATAAATTACCCGGTGGAGAACTGGAGGTTAAGGTCGTTCTCAATCAATTACGTAATTCAATAATGACATCAAGCATAGGTAGATTCCTAGATTCGGTATCGGCATTACTTAGGCTAAGCACTTACCGGAGCTATGAGGGCGAGCCAGCGATAATTCTCGAGGCGCATGCGAGGGGTGGTTCGTACATAGGTGATGAATCGATTAAGGATTTGATACGTAAGAATGGGGATACATACATTGTTGATTCCGTGGAACTTTTTAGGTGGGCATACGAGGCATTAATGAGTGGACTTAATACGAGGGATATCGCCTATACGGTACAGTATAGTGTTGGCAAGGCGTTAGGAGAAATCACGTGTATGGCCGCGCAGGAAATTAATAACTTCAGAATCTACCTATCAGGCGGTGCGGCAGTTAATGATTACATATATGCAGGTATAAAATCGGCGGTTGAGGAATGCGGTGGTATAGTTAAGATGCCACGTAAGGTACCGCCTGGCGATGGCGGTATTGCCCTGGGCCAGGTATATTACGTAGCACTTAGTAATAATACTTAAAACATTGATTTAATTTTAAGCAGTATGTAGACCAAGCCATGGAGCTTGAGAAGTACATTCGATTGGCTCATGGATCTGGCGGCATCGAGACCTCGATGATCCTTGAAAAGCTCATCTTCAGTAAAGTGGAGGATTCACTTAAGAGGGTCGGTAACGGCATCGGCATAGATTTTCCAGATGATGCAGCCGCTATACCATTACCAAGCGGTGATTATTTAATAATAACTATGGATGCATACACAGTTAATCCGCCCTTCTTCCCCGGCGGAAATATTGGCATTTTAGCTGCTTCTGGTTCAATAAACGATGTATTAATGATGGGCGGTAAACCAATTGCGATGCTCGACTCAATAATTGTTGAGGAGGGATTCCCCATAGACGACCTATCGAAAATCATCGACTCATTCATAGACACGCTTAGGAGGGAAGGCGTAGCGCTCATTGGTGGCGACTTTAAGGTGATGCCCAAGGGGCAATTAGATAAGATAGTCATTACTACCGTTGGTATCGGGTTAGCGAAGAAGCCCATAGTCGATGTACCGAGGGTTGGCGATAAAATTATAGTTAGTGATTACGTAGGCGATCATGGTGCGGTGATCCTGGCGTACCAACTAGGTAGTGATGTGTCAACAGAACTCCTTGAGAAGTCGAGGTTGAAAAGCGATGTTAAGCCCCTGACGAAGCTCATGTTGCCGTTAATCGAAAAATACGGTGATTACATACACGCTGCCAGGGACCCTACCAGGGGCGGTCTGTCTATGGTCCTTAATGATTGGGCTAAGGCAAGTAACGCCATAATCGTGGTTGATGAATCCGCAATACCGGTACGCCCAGAGGTCTCGTTCTTCGCAGGTATGTTAGGCATAGACCCCTTATACCTAGCCAGTGAGGGCGTCGCAGTATTAGCGGTTGATCCAAAGGTAGCGGATGAGGTGGTGTCGTATATGCATTCACTGGGCTTTGTTAACGCCAGAGCCATCGGTGAGGTTAGGAAGAGCGAGAAGTACAGCGGATATGTCCTTATGAGGACAGTGTCAGGCGGATTTAGAATACTTGAATCGCCAAGAGGTGACTTAGTGCCGAGAATTTGCTAGCATATTTTGAGAAAAATAAACTATTAAATCGAAAACTTTATTAGTTATATAGTCAAGCTTTTTCTTTAATTTTTCAGATAAATCACTAGATAACGTTACTAAATCTCTTATTCCTATACCAATAATTATTATCTCCTTAGGTGGACCTAAATTATATATCTTAGCAATATCTAGTAAATCTCTTAAACTCAATGTATGTGGCGCCTTAATACTATTCCCATAGTAACTATTTAAATTTAATATTAGCACCTCACCCCAAAGTTCATCATTATCGACATACACACTATCAACAATAATCAGTAAATCAACCCCAATAATTAAATCTAGGAGGTTTATTCCAATCCTTTCAGTTATCACAACTTCCAAACCTAAGGATTCAAGATTCTCCCTTAATCTTTCTCCAACTAAAAGCCCTATTTTATCCTCTAAAAATAAACTATTTCCCAAAAAAATGACTCTTATCTTTTGCATATTTTTGAAGAGAAAGAAGATTATTTTTAATTAATGTTGCACGCTGTGGTAAAATTAGCATCAAGATATTTCTTACCTAAGTAACCACCTTTGGAATCATAGAACTCTACAACGAGCTTTAGCCCCCCGGGCCACGCATGTGTAGCACATGCAAAGCATGGATCGTAAGCTCTAAATGCAATCTCAACCATATTAAGCATACCCTCCGAAATCTCGGTGCCTCTTACGAACATCTTAGCTGCTTTGTCAATATCTAAGCTTATCCTTGCGGCGTTGAACTGCGTAGCCACTAGTAAGTTAACCTTCGTTAAAATACCCCTTTCATCACTCTCATAATGATGTATTAAGGTTCCTCTTGGTGCCTCGACTGCGCCAATGCCGATTGGCCCCGGTGTTTTAGTTGGTATGTTTAAGACCTCCTTGGATAGTATGTCTGGGTCTTCGAGTAATTCCTTTATTCTTTCCGCAGAGTAAATCATCTCTATCGCCCTAGCCCAATGCATAGCTAATGTGTAATGCACAGGTTTTTCTCCCATAAATTTAATCATCTCTTCAAACGCTTCCTGAGCCCTTGGTGTTGGCATAGAGTCTGAAACATTAAGTCTTGCCAACGGTGCTACACAAAGCACACCACTATCTATACCATCCTTAAAGCCGCGCCATCCAATAGTCTTAAAATACGGGAATTTAACGTACGTCCATGGTTCTACGTGTTCGGCAATATAGTTCAGGTAATCATGCGCATCAAACTTCGCAACTTCGCGTCCCTTAGGATCTACAATCCTTATCTTTCCATCATAAAAGTTCAGTCTATTCTTATCATCAACTATACCCATGTAGTAAGTCTCTTCCCTATAGATATCACTCTTTAGATATTTTGCTACTTCATTATTTGTTTCTATAATTTTCTTAAATACATTCTCTGTCGTAACGGCTAACCAAAGTGCCTGGTCAATAATTTCCTTAAGTTCCTTAACTACATCCTCGCTCAACGGTTTAGAAATACCACCGGGCCTACCGAAAGTTGGATGAACGACCTTACCCATTATTTCTTCATTGATTAATCGTAATTTCCTTCTTACGGAAATAATCTTAAGCCCTAAATCGCCAACCTTCTTTAATACACCTAGTATATTTCTTTCTTCCTTAGGTGCCGTGGGTTCTACAATAAAGTCTGGCCCGGCTAATACGTAGAAGTGTAATGCGTGATCCTCAAGCATGAATATGTTATATACTAACTCACGTATTTTCTTAGCCGCAGGCGGTGGTTCGGCATGGAATAAATCATCGAGTGCTTTTGTTGATGCCATGTGATGAGCTGTTGGGCATACACCGCATATCCTAGGCGTTATAATATTCGCATCCTCTGCCATTCTACCTTCAAGGAATTTCTCGAAACCTCTCAGTTCAGGTATTTGGAGATATGCCTTAATGACATTCTTGTTTTCGTCAAGCACGACTATGATCTTACCATGGCCCTCGAGTCTTGTTATTGGATCAATAATTATCTTTTCGAACCTTGCTGGCTTCATTTGTGTTCACCCCTTTTCAGATTAACTTTTAGTCTTGATGCTGGTAGCGTAAATTTATAGATAAGGCCTGCGGGATCCGGTATACCGTTATCTAAGGCTTTCTTTATCTCGTTTTCATCATTTAAATCTAAAATGCTTGCTATAAATGAGATTGCCTTAGCCCCATAATCAATGTGCTTATCTAACGGTCCATAACAACCTATACAGGGTGATCCAACCCTTGGACACTTGGCATTACAGCCACCTCTAGTAACTGGGCCTAGGCAGGGTATTCCCTGCACTAATAAGCACTTGCTTGGATCTATCTTCGTATTGTAAATTCTTCTGATCTCTTTTATAAGGACTTTATCAGGTTTTGTCTTATTTAGAGGGCATTCCTCACATAAAGCCCTCGTCGAAGCGCCAATCACTGACTTCCTTGGGGGTAGATTCCCGCTTAGTAGCGTCTCTAACGCCTTTAAAAATGTCTCTGGGGTTGGTGGGCATCCAGGTATATAATAATCAACATCGATGACGGCATCGAGAGGTAAAAGCATTGGCAACACCTCGGTTAATTCTATCTCCATACCCTCATTAGTTACGCTTTTAGGCCTTGGCATAACTCCTTTTTCCTGGAGTGTAGGTACTTCTGAGTAAACTTTAGAAAGTACTTCATTAATGTCGTAAAGGTTCGCAAGTCCTGGTATTCCTCCCCAGGAGGCACAGCTACCATAAGCAATAACGATCTTTGATTTCCTTCTGAGAAGCTTCACCATCTCCACGTGCTCCTTAAATCTCACACCACCATTTATAATAGCCACATCGATTGATTCGTCAGGTAGTTTCTCAACATCTTCTTTCTTAAAGTCCATGGCTACGGGCCAAAAAACTATTTCCAGGTTACTAATAATGTCTATCTTATCGCTAATAGCGTCGACTTGTGACTCCTCACAACCACCACAGCTTGCGAGCCAGTACAGAGCTACACGTACCTTCGGGCTCATTTAACCACCTCTTCCATAATCTTACGTACATAATCAAGACGTGGCTTTAAAGGACCGAGTTTTCTTAGTTTCTCGGCTGTGTCGGTTGTGATTTCAACGAATTTCCTAGCCTCCGAGGCAGATATCCACTCTAGTCTAAGTCTCTCTGGTTCTATTCCTAGCTGCCCTAATAACTTCCTTAATAATAACATCCTTCTTAATGCTTTGTAATTACCTTCCATGTAATGGCAATCACCAGGGTGGCAACCCGACACTATGACACCATCAGCACCCTGCGCAAAAGCCTCTATTATGAACTGCGGATCAACTCTGCCCGAGCACATAACCCTAACTATCCTGATGTTATGTGGTGTCTTCATTCTACTGGTACCAGCTAAGTCCGCGGCAGCGTAGCTGCACCAATTACATGTAAACATCAGTACCTTAGGTTCGTATTCGCTACTCATACTACCACCCCAGCAAAGGCCCTTACCTGTGCTAGAATTTGTTTATCCTTAAAACCGTTATGTTCCATGGCGCCTGATGGGCATGCGGCAGCGCATGTACCACATCCCATGCATAATAATGGATTAACTGTGGCAACTCTTCTTTCACCTACATACTTAACAGAAATTGCGTTGAACGGGCACATACCAACGCATATTAAACAGCCGCTACATAGTTCTTCGTCCACCTTCGCTACGAGGGGCTCCCTGAGTATATATTTCTTATTTAATAATAGTGCCAGTGCTTTGGATGCCGCGGCTGCACCGTGGATCACGCTTTCCATTACCCCCTTAGGACCTGCGGCTGCGCCAGCCAGGAATATGCCTTCAGTGGGGGTCTCGGCGGGTCTTAGTTTTAGGTGGGCTTCCCTAATGAAGCCATCGGCTGTACGGCTTAATTTAAAGATGCGAACTATCTCACCTGCGTTACTCGGGGTCATGCTAACGAATAAAACAACTAGGTCTGCGGGTATTACTATGTTTTTATTTATCGTGGCCTCTCTAACATACACCATTATCTTATCGCCCATAACCTCGACTTTGGGTGGTTCTTCGAACTTAACAAATACGACCCCATTCTCCAGGGCTTTCCAATATAACTCCTCCTCAAAACCATAGGTTCTAATATCCCTATAGAGAATGTATATATGAGAATCTGGGTTTTTGCTGAGTATTTTTAATGTGTCGTAAGTCATAGTTGAGCAGCATCTTCTGCTGCATGCATTTGTAGTTTTATTACCAATCAACGAGCCAACGCATGATATGAAGACTATGGTCTTAGGAACTTTACCGTCAATAATAAATCTTCCTCCAGTAGGTCCCTCCTCATCTAATAATCTCTCAAGCTGTAATGATGTTATGACCCTCCTGGTTAAGCCGTAACCAAACTCCCCCTTATCTGGTTCATAAGGTTCATGCCCTACTGCAATTATTATAGCCCCTACATTTAAATCGATGTATCGCTCCTTTACCGATAAATCTATAGCCTTTACCGGACATGCATCAATGCACTTTCCGCACTTGGTGCATGCATTTTCATCAATCACATACTTAGGTGGGTATGCCTCCTTGAACGGCAAGTAGATAGCCTTTCTCATGGTTAGTTTACCTTCATATTCATTAGGTACTTCGATGGGACATGCCTTTTCGCAATAGCCACATAATGTACAGGAGTCACTTATGTAAGTAGGTCTTTGGCGTATCCTTACCTTAAAGTTACCGACCCCTCCTTCAACCGAAATGACTTCGGCATTTGTTAATACTTTAACGTTAGGCATCTTGACTAACTCATCAATCATGGGTTTCACAAATTCCCTACCCCTAATTCCAATGGGGGCTATATTGACTAATCGAGTTACGAAGCCGCCTAATACGGGTCTTTTATCAATAATGTATACGGTAAGCCCAGCCCGTGCTAGCGTTAACGCGGCACTTAAGCCAGCAACACCACTACCTACTACGAGCACGCTATTAACTACCTCAGCCTTTACCTCCTCTAGGGGCTCTAGCTCTTTAACCTTAGCAACAGCCATCCTGACCAAGTCCTTCGCCTTTTCAGTGGCTAACCTCCTATCCGTGTGCGTCCATGAACAGTGTTCCCTTATGTTAACCATTTCAAATAAATATGGGTTAAGACCTGCCTCCTTAACGGCATTTCTAAACGTGACCTCATGCAACGCCGGCGAGCATGCTGCAACAACTACCCCATTAAGCTTAAGGTTTTTGATGTCGTCCTTAATCATGTTTTGACCAGTCTCCGAGCACATAAATGTGTAGTGCCGGGCAACAACCACGCCGGGGATTGATGATGCGTACCTAGCAACCTCCTCCACATCAACTACACCTGCGATATTAGTTCCACAGTGACAAATATACACCCCAATTCTTACATCTTTATCTCTCATGACCTCATCACCTTAAATGGAGTTTTTCTCCTGAGAACATACTCAGTAACCCTTGCAGCAGCTGCGCTACCCTGAAGTACGGCGTCAGGTATGTCTGTGGGATTTAAAGCAGCACCGATTACGAATATACCATCTACGTACGTGGATATGGGATCTTCAGATCTTATAATGACCCTCCCATTGCGAACAATACCTAATTTATTCAGGAAACTTGGTATGTTAGGAACAATACCTAGTGCAAGTACCACCATGTCAGTCTCCATGGTCTCTATGGTACCGCGCAGAACATCCTCATACTTAACGATGAGCTTCTTTTTGCTTAGATCCTCGATAATACCAGTAGTCCTCCCCTTTATAAAGCGTATTCCATACTCATTTTTAGCCCTGTTATAGAAGTCCTGGAATCCCTTTCCATAAGCCCTTATGTCCATGTATAATATGGTAACGTCGACCCTAGGCTCATGCTCCTTAGCTAGGATTGCTTGTTTGATTGACGCCATGCAGCAATACGCCGAACAATAGGGATTTATCTTGTAATGTCTCGAACCAACACACTGTATGAACACTATCCTCTCAGGATGCGACCCATCCTTTTTAATTAACGCACCACCAGTTGGTCCCCTAGCATCAAGTATTCTTTCAAACTCAATATTCGTGTAAACCTCTGGGTATTTACCATACCCATAAATCGACAGTTCAGGAAGTCTAGGGTCTATAAACTTATAACCTGTGGCAACTATTACGGCGTCTACAGTGAGGTTAAGGATTTTTTCAGTATCATTAAAGTTTATGGCATTAGCGGGACATACCTTCTCGCATATCCCGCATCCCCTCTTATAACGTAAGCGCAGGCATATGTTTGGGTCTATCACAGCTTTTTTCGGCACGGCCTGCGGGAATGGGATATATACAGCTGTTCTCGTACCAAGACCCTCATTAAACTCATCAGGTGCGCCAAGCTTACCACGAGCAGTGCACTTCTCAACGCACGTCCCACAACCGGTGCATTTATTTGTGTCTACATACCTTGGGCGTTGCTTTATGGTAAGCTTGAACTTATTTCCATTCTTAATAACATCTACAACCTCCGCGAGTGTTAACAATTCTATATTATCCTTCCTTAACACTTCAGCCATCTTTGGGGTTAATATACATGATGCGCAATCAAGCGTTGGGAATGTCTTGTCCAGTTGAGCCATTCTACCCCCAATACTTGGGCTTCGTTCTATTAAGTATACCTTAAATCCGGTATCGGCTAGATCCAATGCCGCTTGAATACCAGCTATACCCCCTCCAACTACCGCCACCTCACCAAGCTTTGCCCCCTCCATAACGCTCACCTCTTAAGTAAATAGTTTTGAATGATGTAGGTTTTCAATGCATGCATAGTCTCAGCCGGATTCGCACCCTTAGGGCAGTATTCTGAGCACTCACCGCAATGTAGACATAACAAAATCTCCTTCGAGTTTACTAAATCCTCTTCAAGACCCAGCATTATGTACCTAATGATTTTTCGTGAAAAAGGCACAATACCTAACACCTCAGCGATGGGGCAAACGACCGTACATGTTCCACAATTAAAGCATTTTATAAAATCGTCAGCACCAAGCTTCTTCATAAAATCCCTTATCTTAATATACACTTCTGGTCTTATTTCTACATATTCATATTTACTCATATAGCGAACGCCAGTTGTATATTATTTACCTAGTTATATAAGCTTTGTTTCCCGTGCCATGAAATAGAATTTATATATTTTAATTATCAAAAATTAAGAAACGATGAGGAATGTTTCAATAACGCCCGTGGGGGACCTTTTGGTCCTAATGTCTAAGTTTTTGGATAAAACGAATAATCCACTCGGTCTTACTAAAGAATGCTATGAATGGGAGGATGAGCATATATTTCCGCGAAGAGGTCCAAGCATTTTGTACACATCATGTTTTTACCAGATGATGCCTTATATGAAAGCGTTTGCTAAGGCTCTTAAGTTACTTGAAGGAATAGAGGGTATTCCTGTCTCAATTAAATTTATTCTTTATTTAAGTAGTAAAATAAATTTACATGATTTTATACCATCTTTCTTCTTAACTAAGGAAGAATTAGGTAGGTTGAAAAACACTGTACCGAAGATATTAAAGAATATAGCGATGATTATTAAGCAGTATGACCCTCAGGTTGCCTATCTCTATGAGGATGAACCATACAGTGGTGCAATTCTTTATGACTTAGGATTTGAGGAAGCATTTAAGGAATACGCCAGAAAGGTTGCGAATTACTTTAAGTCGTTAGGTATTAAGAGAATTTATACAATAGATCCCCATACTTACCATGCCCTTAAGTATCTATACCCAAAGTACGTGGATAATTTTGATTTTGAGGTTTTGCATTACCTCGAGATCCTTTCCGAAAAACCAGACCTCATTAAAACAAGAGACTCTGAGCGGGAATATGTAATCCACGACTCATGTATTTTGGCTAGATACGCTAACATGTCTGAGACAATAAGGAAAGCGTTGGATACTATGAAAGTGCGGTATAAAGAACCTATTAAGGCTGGACGAAGAACCAGGTGTTGTGGTGGCCCTATTGAGTCTATAAGTCCAAGTGCCACTAATATTCTTTCTGAAAGTAGGATGAAAATGCTGACTGAGGTTTCAAGGAATGTGTTGGTAATGTGTCCAATATGTTATATAAATCTAATGAGCCATGAAAATAAGTTTGGCGCACGAGTTTTCGACATAGCTGAATTACTTTAATCTTAAAGGATCTATAAAACCGTAAACGGCGAATTTATATGGTTAGGCTGGTATATAGTAGCATGGAAATAGAGCGTAGAGATCTAGCTGGAATTTTTATTAAGTATGATAATAAGAAGATTTGTATAGATATACTAACCGATATAAATTGTGATTATTTACTTTATACCCATAATCATAGTAATCATGCGCCAAGCGTGGAACTACTCCATGATAGGCATGTAATTTCGCCCTTTTATGGAATTAAAGTACATCCTGGCGATACCATAAAGCTTAGTTCAAATATTGTAATTGAAATTGTCAACGCTTACAATATTACTAAGATAGTAAATGGTTCGATACCTCACCCTAAGGGTTTTGGTGTTGGTTACGTAATTAACATTGACGGGAAGGTTCTTTACCACATGGGTGATACGGACCTAATAGAGGAGGTGGCTGTGCTTAGTAATAGAAAGATAAATATCCTCTTTGCACCAATAGGCGGTAATACAGTAATGACGCCTGAGGAGGCTGCTGATGCCGTGATGCTCCTTAGACCCACTATTTCGATACCGATGCACTTCACGGATAGGGGGTTTTTCGTGAAGTTCAGGGATATAGTGCAACCATACACGCAGGTAATATTGCTGTAATGCCACCGTATTTAAACATTTATATTCCAGGGATAACTTAATAATCCGTGGGTAGGGCTAGGAGGGTATCACTGGCTTTGGATGAGGAGTTATTAAGGACAATCGATGGTTTAATGGTTAAGCAGGGCGAGATCAATAGGTCTAGGTTCATAAACTCATTACTTGCCAACGCCCTGGCAGGCATTATGGAGGAGACAACCGGGGGTTATGTACTTTCGCTTGTAGTGTTGATGTATGACCATGAGCTTGGTGATGTGGAGAAGAACGTGACGGATCTACAGCACGAGTTCAAGGATTTGATTAGGGTTACAACGCATATCCACGTTAGTGACAGGGATTGCGTAGAGGTCATACATGCCATGGGTGAGTACGGTAAGGTTCAGGAGCTCGTGAGCCGACTCTCGGCAATTAAGAAGGGTATTAAATTCATGAGGGTAATTAACATACCACTCAAGACCCAATAAGTCCCTTAATAACTGAGTCCTCAACAATACCCCAGAGATGCTGCTTAAGTCTCATCCTCAACTCATCAACCGGTATGTCTGGCAACTCCCTCGTTATCACAACCCTGCCTGGATCGGCTATGGGACCCACCTCAGCCCTAATGACCCTCCTAACCGTCGTCTCATCAACATCACCCTCAATTAGGACAAACGGCACCTCGAACTTCTGCTCATCCAATGAGCCTGCAACCACGACCTTCCGCACGCCTGGGACCTTCCTAAGCGCGGACTCCAAATCACCTGGGCTAATCCTATAACCATTTATCTTCATTACAGCGTCAGACCTA
>Ga0080005_140228_pt1 | contig 16887 bp, 15 predicted proteins | sample JossMetagenome_2_FD_69208 | JGI IMG/M metagenome (GOLD analysis project Ga0080005, IMG submission 69208) | Hot spring sediment microbial communities from Joseph's Coat, Yellowstone National Park, USA - JC3_ASED (SPADES assembly) (version 2) | ecosystem: Environmental > Aquatic > Thermal springs >... | reverse complement strand
CGACGTTGCGCGGATGGCTATACACGTCGTTTACGTTGGCGTGGCTTATCACCACCGGCCTCCTCGCCGCCTCAAGCGCGTCCAGCGCCGTCTTCCTCCCGGCGTGTGCCAGGTCTACCACCATGCCGAGCCTCTGCGCCGCCTCCACCAAGGCATACCCCTCCTCGGTCAACCCGCCGCCCCCCATGGCGTAGCAGGCATGGCCCCACCTATTGTTTAAGTTCCACGTCACGCCGACGCCCCGCACCCCCAGCTTATACATGAGCCGGAGGTCGTCAACGGAGTTGAGGACATCGGCCCCCTCCAACACCAGCAGAAACTTAAGACCAGGATAGGCCAGGTCCCCCCGCCTCTCCACCAGCCTCACCCCGTGGCGCTCAGAGAGTGAGTAGTACACCTTGACGGCCTCTAACGCCGGCAGGAGGCTGGGCAACCACCCGCCGTAGGCGTTGACGAAGGGGAAGACGGCGGCAAAAACCGGGTCTGCGCCCGCCCTCCACCTCCTCTATCGACGCTTCGTCCTCTATGGTGGAGATGTCCCCCACGGCCTCGCCAGTCCACACCCTCTTCAGCACCCTCCTCATTATCTTGCCGGAGCGCGCCCAGGGCAACCCGTTTCCCTTATAATTAAGCTGGCCAGCGTGAATCCTATCCCCCCGCGGCCAGCCAAAGCGCTGTAAGGGCGTAGAGAGACGCAAGCGTCAACATCCACAGCCCGAGCCACCACGCAGGCGTTAGGTATGTGGAACTGAACAACTCCCGTTGGGGAAAAGAGGATTCCTATGAGGTCAGTTCATTATGTTCAATTGATCACAGCGCTTCATGGATAAGGTAGAAAAAATCTTGGAGAAGTACAAAATTTACCTGGTGTCAAGGATGTCAAGTCTGGGCTCGGAGGGGCTTCTGGAGCTCTACGTGCAGACGGTGAGACCAACCATGGCATACGCGCTGGACGTAAGTACTGCGACCTGGTGGCGGCTGGCCTCGGCCGTGGCTTTGTGTGTATGATTTAAATTCTTCACTTCCATACGGTTGCTTGTGAAATCCTTCGTTGACAACTGGGGCATGTTTCTATTGATGAAAGACTTTATGAAATTGCTGGGCGGCGCGAAGGGGCTTAAGGCGTTTATGCAACACGAGAACTACAGACTCGCAGTCGCCGTGCAGTCGGCGCTTGAGTGCGGCGCCAACTGCCGCCGCCCGCCCAACGACGTGGTTTCGTTGCTTTTCCGCATAGCCAGGCACAAGGGCATACTCAAAGAGTCGTATGGAGGCGCCGAATGCCGCGTTGAGCAGGTGCCAGAGCCCAATGCGCCGCCGCCCCACGTCATGGAGGAGTACTTCCAGATGATAGACGAAGTGGTTATAGACAAGATGTGTGAATATGTGATGAAGCCGCCGACCGGAGTGGTTTCGGAGGAGGAGGCCTTGGCGTACTACCAAGCGCTGATGTCTGCTCCGTTTTACGTAGCGTTCAGAAAAGCTGTATACGACAGACTGGCCAAGCTGTATAGGTACCGCAGAATACTCGACATAGGCGCCGGGACGCAAGACCCGCTGGACATGCTGGACGTATGCCAGCAACACGGGTCGGAATGCGAACTCGCGGCGCTTGAGGTAGACCCCAGGATCTGCAACGACTTAGAGAAGCTGGCGACTAAACGCGGCTTCGAAGTCGTCTGTGGCTGGGGGCGCGTAAGCGGCCGCTACGACATCGCCGTAGTTCAGAACGTGCTCCACTGGACGACCAACCCCCTACAAGTGTTGCTAGACGCCAGAAGGCGCGCCGACCGCCTCTTCGTCTCGCAGGGGGTGATAGAAGGCGCCGGGATAGGCTTCGTCCTAGTCAAAATACTGTACGCCAACCAACCTCTGTCGTGGAAAGAGGTGGAGGCCTTCACCAAGCAGGCCGGCTGGAGGCTCGCGAGGCGCTACGCCAAATACCCCAACTACCTCGCCCTCTTCAAATGAGCCTCACCACACGTCTCAGGTGCCCAATATGCGGCGCAGACACGTCGGTAGCCATAACTCCGGAACTCCTCAGACAAGCCAGCGAAAAAGGCGTAGCAAGGTTGCTGGTCAGGTGCCCCCGCGGCCACGCCATAGTCGTCACCATAGACCAATACGGCTACGTGCGCTCTGCGCTTCCAGTGCATGAGGCGGGTAGGCAAGACTGCGAAGTGACAGACAAAGCTCCTACGTCAGTAAGGGCAAGGCTTATAGCGATACTGGAAAAAGGCGCCGTCACAGACGCTGACGCGCTCTTGCTGGAGAAGGCCAAGGCGGCGGGGTGGGTGATTTGCATTTAACTTCACGGCCTTTTCATCTCCTCTCAGCGCTCTTAGACGCTTATTAGGCAGGTGCTTCCTTGCAGGTACAGACTTACAGGTCTAATTAAGCATCAAGAACAGGTTCATAAAACTTCCTACCACCAAGACTCATCTAAAGTACACAACTGTCTGATGGAGATCAACCTCAAGCTGATCTTAGACGCAGAGATCTCTGCAGTCAGTCGTATTCATACCAGTAGGTTCCCCTCAGCCCGTGCCTTAGAAGCTCCTCGAAGAGCTTGCCCACCTCTCTGTCTGCGGCGGGGCCCACATCCGCCTCCACACCTGCCGCCCTCAGCCCGCCGGGTTAGGCCGCAGATATGCAAAGACTCGCTGTAGACCACCGCTGGCCGCAACTCGGTCAGAGCCTTAAACAGCCACTCCAAGTCCTCCCCCAACCACGCCGCATTATCATGGGCGCCACCACGACGCCGACCTCTACGCCCAGCTTCTTGGCCTTTTTGAGCATGGCGAGCCGGGCCTCGGGAGGCGGCGCCCGGGGGCTCCGTGATGCGGGTGAAGTTGCCGTCCAAAGTCGGTATCGAGGACATCAGCATGATCTGCCCTCTGTACTTTGCGTATAGGTCGAAGTCCACCACCGGAAGCGTAGAGCGCGTAAGTATTGCGAACTTGACGCCGTGGGGGAGGGCCGCCTCAGGTATCTTCCGCGGCCATTTGCCAGGAGAGTACAGCTCCGGCAGGTATGGGTCGTGGGCTGAGGACATGAGAAGCCGCCGCCCCCGCCACACCTGCCAAGGGGTGCTCTTAATCCGCTCCTCCAGATCCTCCGGGACGTAGAGGTACTGGCCCCATTCTGCTAACCTCAGCCCTATGGGCTGAGCCGGTTTTTTGAATGGAGGCGCCATATTCGATCCACGTAGCAGAAGAGACAGCCGTGGGTGCAGCCGACGGCGAAGTTAATCGTCCACCCGTCCGACAAATCTTTACCGGAGCCGTCTTTCGACAGGTGCGACATGCGGATGATCATGTAGAGAGAAGTGGGGGTGCCAATTTTGAATTGGCGGCAACATGTTCCGTGGGCAATTCAAACAATCTGTGCACCTCTGGCCTCTATCGTGAGGGACGTTAAGTGCCTGTTCGTTGAATACCTCCGAGAGACAGTAATAGACGCTGAGGGGAACGTGGTGAGTTTCGACTTGAAAAAAGTGAAGAAGGCTCTGGAGGCGGGGTCGAAGGCTGAGGAAGTAGCGCTGAAGACCGCGCTGAAGGCGCTGGTCGACTTGGGGCTTCTAGGGGCGGTTCCCGGCAAGAAGCCGCGGTACGATCTGCGGCGGGGGTCGCCGCTCTGGACTGTGCTTGAGCTGGGTTGCATAGATTTAGTAACCATCTTAGCCGACGGACACATCAAACACGAGAGGCGCTAAGGCCAAACAAAGATAAACATCAGCAACGGATAACTTCACGGCGATAATTATCCCCTATTGCTCATAATTAAATTTAAACCATCAACAACTTTTTGTCATGTTCACCGTCGTGGTGTATGTGAAAAAGCGTATAAAGCGGATAGTGCTTTACGCAGGTTATAGACCGTTTGTCTTTACCATCTCTGCCGATAAGGAGGTAAATGGTAGGGTAAAGAAAAGGTGGAAAATCGGCGATACTGAGGCATACTCAGTGCGCGTTCGTGGAATAGATATTGCGCCAGTGATATTGACAAATGCGTATGAGGAGGCGTGTAGAAAGATCAGCGACCTCGATCCGCTCTTCCGTGAGGCCGCCCACCAGGGCTATAAAGTCCACCACAACGACTACTATATCAAGCTGTGGCTTAGCAAGCCGTTGGGTGAGCCGCTCGGCCATGTGGGAGAAATAGATGAGCGGGCGCTGGGCGATTGCCTTAAGCACTTTACGCACAGCTACAGAATATGGCGCATGGTGACGCCGCCGTGGTGTGCAGACTGCTGAGGAAGATCATGCGCCCCGACTGCTTCAAGACGTTTGTGAGGTGTGGAGTAGAGGCGTTTCCACCTGACTGTCCGCGCTTCTCCACACTCGCCGAGCAAGCCATCCTAGGTGCCTTGGAACAAAGCACCCCCACTCTGTTCATCCTTACTGCCAGGCAAGGCGTGGGGAAGTCCTTCCTCGCCACAAGGCTATACGAAAGAGTGATCAACGAGAGGCAAGACGTTCTGCCAGTAATCCTGTGCGGAAATGAAAAACTGACTAGAGACTTCGAACGTGCCATCTTTTTATCGCTTTCTAGAGCTCTCTATGACTTCTTAGTGAAGACAAGAATGGCAAGAAGAAGGCCAGAAGACGCCGGGATAACAGATCTCAAGCAACTATCTTTCGTCCTTGAGGTGGCCAAGCTGAAGGCGTTTTTAATTATAGACGAGGCCCACCTGGTGCCCGACTTGGGCAAGCTCATGGACAAGATAAGAGAGCTGGAGGAGGAGTTGCAGTACGCCGGCATCCTCCTCATGTTTCAAGACCTAGACGTGGAGCAGAAGGAGAAAATAAAAGACATGTTGATGGGAAGGGGTGGCACTCGTTTCAATTTGGTAGAGCTGACAGAACGGTATCTGCTCCCTACAGGCGACCAGATTAAGAAAATCAAAGAATGGGCAGAGGAGGCGTTGGGCGACGTTGCAGTTGCCGCTGTCTACACAAAGCTGGCGGAGGACTACGGGTTTAGAGCCGCCAACCACTTCGCCCAACACTTCAGAAGCCCCAAGCCCGTCAGCGGAGACGAGAGAGAGCTATCGGCGGCGCTAGTGCGGGCACTAGCCAAGAAGTACAACCTACCTACAGAAGTGGCGGTAGAGGGGAGGTGCAGGGCGGATCTAATATTAGGCAAACATGCCGTCGACGTCAAGATATGTAGCGACCCCAGTAGCCTCAAGAGGGCCGTGGAGGATGACGCAAAGAGGAGATGTGACGTAAAATATGTGGTGGTGGGGAGGTGCAAGTCAGCAGTTCCGCAGGAGAGGCTTGTAGCAGTAGTCGAAACAGATGCCGCTTCTCTGGCATATGCCGTCAGGATGGCGGCGGGGAATATGGACATTTCTGCGATCACCGACAAAGCGGCTGAGGCGCTGGCGGAGCTAATTGATCTATCCGTTTTGGGGATTAAAGAACATAGACCAGAAGAAAAGATAAAGTCGCTTTTAGAAGAGCTCTGCCGCTCGCTGGATGTCCAAGGCGAGGTTAGGTCTAGGGTGAAGAACAACAAATACATGCGTGCTATCGCCGCTACACTCGGCATAGAGCTACGGGAGGCTGATGATGTAGATAAGGTTGTTCAACAACTTCAGAAAATGGAGCTTCCGTACTACCTGCGGCTAGTCGGCGCCCGCGTGAAATGTGCACAGAGAGAGATTAAAGCCGTGGGCTGAATAGAACGCCGACGTATTGCTACTTGAGAAGACAAAGCAACGGAGTAGGTGATCTACGTCTTACACCGATAGAGAATGAAAATAGGGAAATTTACCGGTTCGACACCGCTTTGACCTCTTGCAGGTTTCGGCGGTACGTTTCTGAGCTGTAGGGCCCCGCCTTTACGGCCTCCATCTTCAATGTGATGCGCATCATTTCGCCATGCGCTGAGGTGGTTGCCGTGAGGTCTGCAGAGAGCATGACTCCGTTTGCTTCGCAGACGTACGCAGTGTAGTTGCCCGACAGGCCTTCTACGAAGCGGGAGAACGCCTTCGGGTCGAGCATGCCCCGCTCCTCATACAGCGTTCCGGTGTAGTTCAGCCGCCTGCACTGTCCCTTGGCGGTTCTGGTGACGTTGACGCCGTCAATGAGGCCAATAAATGGCCACTCCTCCTCATTAACTGTGCAGTATCCGTGGAGACATGTCATGGTGTATGTGGCATTGCCCTCCGTAGCAGACTTAAACGTGGCGGTGCCTTGGAGCGGCACGGTGAGCATGCCGAAGCTGTAGTTGCCAGCATGCCCCGTCCCGATGACCACCCACCCCTCCATAGTCATCGTGATGCCGCTGAACGAGACTGTAAACACGAGGGTGTAGTTTACCTCGTAGCTGGAGGCGTTAAAAGGAGGTTTTACGACGGCTGTGGTAGGAGGGGGTTGGGGGGTCTGGGTTCGACTGGTTGTTATGTTCTGCTTGAACCTGTCTGGAGGAGGAGTGTGGTCCACTAACGTCAAATACATCCACAGCATGAACAGAAGCACCGCCGCAACAGCCGCTATCCCCATCCACACCAGCTTGTTCATATGCGCCACTATACCTAATCTTTTAAAGATTCGAAGACTTTTCACTTTAGATACGCTGTATGTTCCTTAAATCACAGGCAAACGTATGTCATTACGTGAGCTGTGTAGGTGCTTTGAGACGTACAACGACGCGTTTTTCAGCTTATCCAGGTCGGCTGGCAGAGCATAAGGAGAAGCTTGTCTTTTATCCTGCCACCCTCAGCTTGAGACAGCAGGCACGTAGCGACTTTCCGATGCGGCTACATTTCCGCGTCTGTGGCGGTAAAGGCAACTATCAGACGCTACTACAACCGTATAGGTGAAATATTTGAAAAGGGCAAGACACAGCCTGTTTCGGCCAGGTGGAGAGAGGTTGAAAAAGAACGTAGGAACTATCGTTAAGTATCTAGACAAGACGTTTCGTGTTGTGGTTGCCAAGACCGTTGCGTGTTACATTGTTGTGACTGTCCACCCCTATCCTAATACACCGTGGATTACGATCAGCGAACTCGGCAGTCGTCATCTTCAGCCTAGAACCGACTCATCACGTAGATGCCTGGCGGGTTTGTTTTAAGCATTCGCAGGCATTCCTCAAGGGGCAGGCGGGGCAGAGGGGGCCTTTCTTGCATTGCCGCGTAGAAGGGCCTTGTGGTGGGGCTCTGGGTCTTTTGGCACGACGAAGGTTAGCTTGGGCGGCTTGCCGGGCTCCTGTATGTGGAGCTTGGACCTGGGTCTGCGCCAGATCTTTGCCGCCACGTCGCCCTCCGCCGAGGCGATGGTCTTCGCGACGCCGTATTCCACACCTCCTCTGTTGTACCTAAATACGTAGACATAGTCCGCCGCCACCCCCGCTATGGAATATATGGCTACGTTATTCCACAGATCTGCAAAGCCCGCATAGGGGAGCGGCTCGGCATATTTGTAAAAGTGGTAGGTCTCCTCCCCCGGGCCGCTGGGCACTTCGCCTCTCGCCGCCCTGCTGTAGTGCTGAAACTCCCGGAGGAGCTCGGGGGATATCTTCTCCACTTCTTGCGGCGTGAGGCCCTGGCCCACCTCCAGAAGCGACTCCATAGCCCTTCTATTGCCCCTGGCGGCTCTGCGGACCACGGAAGTCAGCGTCTCGACGTCTACAAGCTTCAGCGTCTCGGCGTATCTCACCCTGTCAAGCAAGGCGCGTGTGAAGACAGCTGCCTCCTTCTCCTCGGCGTAGCTCCTCGCATAGAGGGGACACACCACCGCGTAGCCCACCGCCTCCGCGGGGACGTATCGGAGGCCGTATTTCTCCCCCTCCAGCGTCAACATGGCTTGGAAGAAGCGGTAGAGCCCTTTCCTCGCCAGCCGCCTCAACAACGCGCTCACGACGTATACGTATGACCTATAAATAGACATGTTAACCTAAGCACATGCAGGTTTCCGAGTCCGGGGAGTTCGTGGTGGCTAAGCCGCCGGAGGAGGTGGTGAAGCTTCTGAAGGATCCGGCGACGGTGGCCCGCCTCATCCCAGGCGTGTCTGGGGTGAAGGAGAGCGGCGGGGAGTACGTGGGGGAGGCCACGTTGAAGCTCGGCCACCTCTCGGGGAAGATGGCTGTGCGGTTTAAATACGCCGAGGTTAGAAACGACGGAGTTGTGGTCGTCGGCAGGGCGACAGGCCTCCAGACCACCGCCGACTTCACAATAGCAGTTGATACACAGCCCAAAGACGGCGGCACCCTAGTCAAGTGGAGGTTCCAGGGCACGGCCAGGGGACTCGTCGCGTCGCTGGCGCCGGGTCTCGTCCAGAGCGCCTTGAGGAAGATGGCGGAGGAGGCGGCGAACAACTTAGCCAACTACCTACAAACCAAGTAGGAGGAGCGCCGCGGCTGTTCCAATCACATGCGTTGCGACGTAGTAATGCATAGGCTTAGTCTCCATGCCCACCAGTGTCGCTACCAACTCCATAATACGAGAGGAACTCGGCGGACCAAGCAGCGCCGAGGGGCTTAAGGTCGATCCCAAAGGGCCGGCATAGGGCGGCGCCAGAACCGTCTCGCACCTGCCTCACCCTACCGCAGGGGCTTGTGGAAGAGAATGTGTATCAAGCCCGGGGCCGATAGGAGTAGAGGTGCAACTTCCATAGCCCCAGCCGCAGTGGCGTAGATGTCTGCCCTTGGCAACGCCGCAACCTATATTGATAAATATAGAAAGTTTCCGGCTGATATGCGCGGGTATTACATGTTTCCCGACATCTACGGCGATGACATTATCTTCGTGACTGAGGACGACCTCTGGAAGTTCTCCGGCGGGGTCGGGGTCAGGCTCACCTCAGACTTCGGCGTTGTGGTTAGGCCGAAGTTTTCGCCAGACGGCAGGTGGATAGCCTTCACCCGGCTTCAGCAGACCGACCAGGGCACCACGGCGGATGTGTACGTGATACCGGCGGGCGGCGGGGAGCCCAGGAGGATCACCTACTTCGGCACGCCGTTTACGAGGGCGGTTGGGTGGACCCCCGACGGAAGGATCCTCGTATACAGCGACTTCAAGACCCCCTTCTCCCAGTGGCGCGAGCTGTACGCGGTCTCCCTCACAGGCGTCTACGAGAGGCTGAACCTAGGTCCCGCCACGGCGCTGGTGTACGGCGACGGGGACGTGGTGATCCTGGGGCGGAACAACTACGACCTCCCCTACTGGAAGCGATACAGAGGAGGCACAAGGGGTGTCCTCTGGATAAGCCGCGACGGGGGCCGCACTTTCCAGAAGTTTCTGGACTTGCCCGGCAACATAACGTCGCCTATGCTAGCCGGCGGCAGAGTCTACTTCATCTCCGACCACGAGGGGGTGGGCAACCTCTACTCAGTGGATCTCAGCAGCGGCGACCTGCGGCGCCACACAGATTTCAGGGATTTCTACGTGAGAAACGCCAGCACAGATGGGCGGAGGATCGTCTTCCAGGCGGGCGGCGACATCTATATATACGACCCCGCCGCTGGCCGGGTCAGTCTGGTCGATATAGATCTGCCCCTGTCGCGGAAGGCCAAGATGGCCAAGTTTGTGGATCCGGTGAAGCATCTGGAGCACTTCTCCCCGGCCTCGGGGACCAACCTCGTCGTGGTGTCTAGGGGGCAGGCCTTCTCCGTGCCTGCGTGGGAAGGCGCGGTGGTTCAACTCGGCGTGCGCGGCGGCGTAAGGTACAAACACATCTCTACAGACGGGGAGAAGATCGCCGTGGCCACATACGACGGGGCCGTGGAGATATACACGCTAGACGGCGCCTTAGTGAAGCGGCTGGACCCCGGCGTTGGGCTCGTGGAGGCCCTCGCGCTGAAGTGGCCCAGGCTGGCCGTAGCCAACCACAGGGGGGAGCTGTGGGTGGTAGACGCCGAGTCTGGCTCCTCGGCCTTGGCGGATAGAAGCGAATACGGCCTAATCACGGACCTGGCATGGCACCCGTCGGGCCGTTGGCTTGCCTACGCCAAACCCGCAAGCGTCTACACCCAGAACATAAGGCTTTACGACGCCGCGGCCGGCAGGTCCTACGACGTCACCACCCCCACGGCTTATGACTACTCCCCCTCCTTCGACCCGGAGGGCCGCTACCTTTACTTCCTATCGCGCAGGGCGTTGAACCCAGCGCTTGACCCGGTCCAGTTCGTCTACTCCTTCGCCAAGTACTCCAAGCCCTACCTGGTGGTTCTGAGGCGCGGGGATACGTCGCCGTTTATCTTGTACAAGAAGACGGAGGGGAAGGCCGAGGAGGTCGATGTGGAGGATATTCAGTGGAGGGTGGAGCCCTTCCCCGTGGAGGAGGGCCTCTACGCCTCCATAGTCGGCTTGAAAGGCGGCAAGGCGGCTTGGCTTAAATACGACGTAGAGGGCGCCCTCCGGTACTATCTGTGGTCTGCCCAGGAGAGGAGAGGCGCTGTGGAGGTCTACGACCTGGAGACCAAGTCCAAGGAGCAGTTGTTAGCAGGCGTGTCGGCGATAAGGGCGTCGCCCGACGGCAGGTTCCTCTTGGCAAAGGAGGAGGGGAGGCTGAGGCTTATCGACATAGAGAAAAGGCCAGACCTCCAGTCAAGGGACCCCGGCAGGAAGAGCGGTGTGCTGGACATGACGCGTGTGAAGGTATACGTCGAGCCGGAGAAGGAGTGGCGGCAGATGTTCCGCGAGGCGTGGCTCCTCATGAAGGAGAACTACTGGCGCGGCGACCTCAACGGCGTTGACTGGGACGCCGTATACAGGAGGTACGAGCCCCTCCTCGACAGAGTCGGCACGAGGTACGAGCTGAGCGACGTGATAAACGAGATGCAGGGGGAGCTCGGCACAAGCCACGCCTACGAAATAGTGCCGGACCTCGAGGTGGACAAGCCTTATCTAGTCGGCGGGCTCGGCGCCGAGTTTAGGTGGGACGGCAGATGCTGGCGCGTGGCCAAGATATTCGCGGGGGACCCCGCATATGAAAACGAGAGGTCGCCGTTGCTAGCCCCGGGCATAGACGTGAAGGAGGGCGACTGCCTCCTCTCCATAGCCGGCGTCAAGCTGGGGCCGGAGACGCCGCCGGAGTACGCCCTGCTGAACAGGCCGGGCGACGTTGTGCAGATAGAGGTGGAGCGCAACGGCGAAGTCAAGACGTATACTGTAAAGACCGTCCGCGACGAGAAGTACCTCATCTACCGACACTGGGTTGAGGCCAATAGGCGCTACGTCCACGAGAAGACCGGAGGCGCTGTGGGCTACGTCCACATACCAGACATGGGCCCCGCCGGATACGCCGAGTTTTTCAAGTCGCTAAACGCAGAAGGCGACAAAGAAGCCTTCGTAGTGGACATACGCTACAACCGGGGCGGCCACACCTCCGGCATGCTCATCCTAAGGGCCGTCACCGGCGTCTTTGCGAAATTCGTGACTAGGCACTTCAAGCCTTATCCCTACCCCGAGTACGTCCTGCCGCGGCGCCTCGTGCTGGTCACAAACGAACACGCGGGTTCCGACGGCGACATCTTCACCTACGACTTCAAACGCCTCAAGCTCGGCCCAGTGGTTGGCAAGAGGACCTGGGGCGGCACCGTGGGCATAGACACCCGCTACAAGCTGGTCGACGGCACCATAATAACCCAGCCCAAATACGCCTTCTGGGCCGACGACCTGGGGCCGGGCATAGAGGGACGCGGCGTGGAGCCCGACGCAGAGGTGGAGATAGCCCCCCAAGACTACCGCGAAGGACGCGACCCCCAGCTAGACAAGGCCATAGAGATGGTTAAGAATTCGATGAAGGAATAACTACTTCAATGTCTTAAGATAACCCAGCTTCATGAGCGACTCAGAGTTATCTAGATGGGAAAGATGGCGGAGCTCGGCTCGGCCGACGCCGTTGCCCCTATACACACAAGCCATGATTTCAGCTTGTCCGGTGCCGGACCCCAAGACGGCAAGAAGCCGAAAAGTCCTCCTACTGCAGGTCGAGCCTCCGACCCCCGCCTGGCGGCTGCCGCTTCCACCCCCGCTGTCCGTACGTAATCAGAGGCAAATGCGAAAAAGAAGAACCCCACTTATAGAGGCGAGACGTGGCCACTACGTGGCTTGTCACCTATACGCCTAAGACGCGTAGAATACCCCCCGTCGAGCTCGGCCAGCCGAACGCGTCAAGTACGAGACGTGGCCTATCCACCCCCTCGGCTACGCCAGAAGCCCCTCAAGGTCTCCCGTAGATCCACCTCCCGGCGAACTCTCTTTTAAGCGACTCCAAATGATCTCGAGAGCCCGTCCTAGAGGTGAGGATTTGATATAACGCCGTCTGGGTCACTCCTTCACGTCTCGGTCTTGCCGATGCGTCGCCTGGGCGTATCGCCAAAAGCCCGGCGCCGCCCGACCCGCTCCCCCAGCCACCCAACTCTCGCTCCCTACCCATAAACAAATTTTCATAATACAGCCACTATCTGCGCGACGTCGGACTCCAAGGGAAGATTCGAAATCAAGACAGACCTCGCCAGATGCCTCCGAACATGGCGGAGGAGCCTTTCGCCGCCTCGTAATTCCCAACGCTTCAGACCCCTTGTGCGGTCACCTCAAGCCGTCCGTCGATGACGGCGAGACGGCGGAGAGGACGGCGCCGCACCCCAGCGGGAGCGGGGCGCCGGGACTTCGTTTTTCTGCGCGCCGGAGGCTGGCATCGCCCCCGGCCTAGAGGAGGCTCCCGCCATGGAAAAGATGGACGCAGACGCCGCCGTCGGCAGACCTGGACGCGTCTCTACTCCTAAATTGAAAACATGGCGTCAACCCATCGCCGGCCTTCCTCGGAGAGGCTGTAGATGCTGTACTGGCCGCTCCTGGAGACCTTCACGAGACCTGCGGCTTTGAGTCTCGCTAGGTGGTGCGATACCGCGGTCCTGTCGAGACCCAGTATGTAGGAGAGGAAACAGACGGGCATGGGGCTCTGCCGCAGTAGATACAAGACCTTGAGTCTGTTGGGCTCGGCCAAGACCGCGAGCACCTCCGCTATCTTCTCCACCGCCGCAGGCGGTGGGGATACCTCCTCTACGGGAGGTCTCGGCGGGTCTCTACACACGCCGGTCTCGGCCAGCTTCTTCGCCACATCGCTCAGTCTCAACATGCCCATGTCAGAGGAGCGTCATTATTTTATACAGAGTCATGATCACTATCACTAGGCCGAATATCTGCCTCAAGGTCTTCCCCTTGACGTACCTAACGGTCGCCCTTGCGCCCGCATACGCCGCGGCTGAACCCACGGCAACAACTGCAAGCAGAAGCAATGGGTCTATCCTCATAGTGGGTATGTGCGGGATAAACGCAGAGAAGGAAGGCGGACACACAGCCAGGGCGTTGATGCCGGCCGCAAGCCGGGGCTCGTACCCCAGCAGTATGAGAGTCGGCATGAGGAGGAAGCCGGGCCCCACGCCCAGCAACCCCGCAAGTATTGAAATCGGCACGGCCAACGCGGCGGCCAGCTTAAGGCTAGGCCCCCCGCGGGGAGTCTCCGAGGCGCCTTTAAACATTCTGTAGGCCAGATAAAGAACCGCGGCGAAGTAGATAAGCCATATGTACATCTGCGGGGTGTACTGCGCAAGGAGGGACCCTAAAGGGGCCGAGAGGGTCGTGGCGGCGGCCAAAACAGCCGCATCCCTCCACCTAATGAGCCCACCTCTGGCGAACCCCACCATGGCGAAAAGCGATGTAAAGCCGTTGAGCAACAAGGCAACTGGTTGCACTTGATGCACCAGATCCGACATAAACAGCGATAGGTAGGGAATAGTTGCGAAGGCGGCGCCGAGGCCCAACATGCCGGAGATAAAAGAAAGCACGACGACGCCCGCCAGCACTATGTTGAGAGTAAAGCCGTCCATATGTGAACAGTTGTTCATATATTTAACTTTTGCCGTCGGCCATCTCCTGCATCTTGCCCAAGTAATCTAGATCTACAAAACGCGCCCCGCTAGATCTGCAACCGTCTGTTGCATATTGCAACAGACGCTTAGAGTCCAGCTGAGGTGCCTAACTGTAGAAGATGCAAGATGTTGCAGATTGCAACCTTCTGTCTGTAGAGAGAGGAGCTACCATGCCAAAACGAGTCGGTGAGACTTGTGATACACGGCAAGAAGAGAATGGGCCTGGCTGGTCAAGGAATTACCTGGAGGAGAAAAGGGCTGTAGTTCTACAACCTGAAAAACCCTCTATGCGACGCGCTCTCCAGGCCAGCTAAGGCCCTAGGCGCAACGCCGGGGGCGCTACGTCAAGCCCAAAGGCTCTGTATTCGCCGCGCCCCGATCCCGACATCGCCCTCTATACGGCGTGTGGGAAGGCGGCTGACATAAGGAGGCTTGTCGCCGAAGTGATGAAGCGCGTTAAGTAGCTTAAAGACCGCGTCGCGCGGGGCATTGGGCTTGAAAAGGCGTTGTAAATTCCCAACGCTCAAGCCGGTCCAGGTAGAGTCCTCCACCCCAGCATGTGGCGGGGTAGTGGACGGAGGCGGTTGCCGCAGGTAGCCGCGGCTGACGGAGCGGGCTGTGCTCCGGCATGCAGTCTGTATCGTGCTCTACGTCTTGAAAAACACGTCGACTTTAGGTCTTGTTTTTCAGATATCTGTTTTTTATTTCGTGTATCACCTGCGGTATGTCTATGTCCATGGGGCATACCTCTTTGCAGTTTCCCGCGTGGACGCACTTCAGCGCGTGGGGGCCCGCCGCCTCTATCCCCCTCGTCACGGCGGTCCACATGACGCCCATGGGGCCCGTGTAGGGGGGCTCGCCGAATCCCCTCCCCAAGGCCCGGTAGACCGGGCAGTGGAGGTGGCACCGTCCGCATCTAATGCAGAGAAGCGCTTCCCACAGCGCCGGGTCTCTCGCCGCCGCCCTCCTCCCGTTGTCCACAAGCACCACGTGGTACTCCTTGGGCCCCTGGGCTGGCGACACCCTATGCATCTCGATGTCGGCTGTGGAGCTGGGGCCGGCAGAGACGTTGATATACGTGGGGGGATAGAGCCCGGCGTACGCCGCCTGGACGCTGGCGACGTAGAGGGCGTGTATCAACGTCGGCACTATCTTCTCCACGCCGTCGTACACGATGTGGACAGGAGGAAACGCAGACGTGATACGTATATTGGCCTCGTTCTCCACCAGCACCACGGCGCCCGTGTCGGCGGCCAGAGCGTTGGCGCCCGTAATGCCCACGTCGGCCTTCATGAACTTCTCCCGGAGAAACTCCCTAACCCTCTGCGCTATGGCCACAGGGTCGGGAGGCACCGCGATCCCCAGCTTTTCCCTGAGAAGCTCGGCGGCCCGCTCACGCGTCAGATGTATGGCGGGTGCTATTATGTGGGACCCCTCCTCGCCGCTGAGCTGGACGAGGAATGCCCCCAGGTCGGTCTCCCACACCTCATTGCCCTCCTCCTCCAGCCTCTGACGGAGCTTGGTCTCGCTCGCCACGTTGTTCTTACCCATCACCACCACCTTCCCTCTGCCCACTATCTTAGCCGCAATGTCCGCCGCCTCCCTCCCATCTCCCGCCAGGTAGAACCTGCCGCCAATCCTCTCGACCGACTTCCGGAACTCCTCTATGTAGAAGTCGAGATTCTTCACCACCTCCTCCTTGGCTCTCCTGACCTCTCTGCGCAGATCCTGGAGATATCCATAGCGCGCAAGCACGTCGTATGTCTTCGGAATTATCGAGCTTCTAGCCCGCTCAATTGCTACATCCCAGCTCATACACCACTCAAGACCCCAGCATAGATATATCTATTGTCCTCACTACATAAGCTCACCTCAGTAGCGAGACGGCGATGCTACCCCGTGGTGTCTGGCATAGATCCCGTCGAGACCTACCGAGTCTTCAACATAGACATGGTGGTCTATACCGACAGAGACAACCTAGAACATGCCCTAGCTTCTCTGGAACCCCTCAACCCCAAATTCATCTGCGTGATAAAGGAAAGAGAGCTTGTAATTGTAAACGGAATGTTAATTGCTTCATCTTTAATACAGCCAGCAGAACAGCGGCATCACCAGAGGTCGATTATTAACGTCAGTCTGACGTTTCCTTAAAACAGTTTTGGTTGTGCATAAACCTAGGTCCATAATTATCGTACTTTTATAGTCCGATGATATATATGACTGTAGCTTCATGTATACGCATTATTTAAATATAATTTTGGTATAGCAATAAGTTATACTTATCATATTAAATCTACAAAATCAACATAAGAAAATTTATAAATACTAGCCGTCCATTATTACATGACAGTGGAGGTGGCCCGTGCTCTTGAAGGCATCGTGGGCGAGAGGGTTCATACAGATCCCGACGTATTGAGGCTATATAGCCGCGACGCGTCTTTCGAGTCCGGGGAGCTTCCTCTCGCCGTTGTGGAGCCCGTCGACGTCGACGAGGTGGTTAAAATAGTGAAGCTGGCGATTCAATACAACAAGAAGGTCGTAGTGGTGGGGGCTTCCACTAGTTTATCTGGAAACGCGGTTCCCAAAACCTCTGAGGCTATAGTGGTCTCCATGGCTAAGATGAACAACATAATCGAGGTCTCCGAGGTCGATTGGTATGTGCGTGTGCAACCCGGCGTAAGGGTGGACGAGCTCAACCTGGAGCTCGCCAGATACGGCCTGCAGTGGCCTGTGGATCCGGCCTCCTCCAAGGCGGCCACGGTAGGCGGCGTCATTTCGAACGGCGGCGGCGGAGTCAGAGGCGCCAAGTACGGCCCCGCCTCGCATTGGGTTCTGGCTCTCCAGGCCGTGATCGGGACGGGCGACGTGTTAAACGTGGGTTGCTATACGGTGAAGTGCCGCGAGGGCTACAACATCCTCCAGCTCTTTATCGGTAGCGAGGGCACGTTGGGTGTGATCACCGAGGCAGCGCTGAGGCTGGCGCCGCTGCCCCATTCGTTTGTG
>Ga0080005_117993_pt1 | contig 16916 bp, 16 predicted proteins | sample JossMetagenome_2_FD_69208 | JGI IMG/M metagenome (GOLD analysis project Ga0080005, IMG submission 69208) | Hot spring sediment microbial communities from Joseph's Coat, Yellowstone National Park, USA - JC3_ASED (SPADES assembly) (version 2) | ecosystem: Environmental > Aquatic > Thermal springs >... | reverse complement strand
GTACAGGTCCATAGCTGTTGACAACGCGTGGTGTGTTGAGGGGGTGCCTGGTAGAGGCTACCATAAGTGGAGGGTTAGGAGGGCCCAGCACCTAGTCCAGCACTTCGCGGCAACACTAAGGCTTCTACGCGAGGCGCCGCCCAGGCTACGCTGGGTGCTAGTAGCCGAGGCACACCTCCACCTACTCAACCCCTGGATACTGGTTGCGGCAGCGGCAACCCTACTCTACACCACGGTAGAAGGCTCCACGATAGCCCTGGGGCTAGTATTGGTTGGGTTACTGCTACTAGCATTCAAGCCCTACAGGACTTGGATAGCCACACAACTATACCTTGTAGCAGCCTCGGTCAGGAACCTGTGGAACAGGGAGATAACCTGGGAGAAGCAGGCTAAGACGGGGTAGGGGTTTGAGGATACTCCAGGTGGCGCCAGGCTACTACCCGCGCATCGGCGGGGTGGAGTACGTTGTTAAATCAGTGTCGGAGAGGCTGGTTAAAATAGGGCACGAGGTGACAGTGCTGGCCGGGGAGCCGGGCGTAAAGAGCCCGCGGGAAGAGGATGTGAACGGTGTTAGAGTGATCAGGTGGCCTACGTGGAGCCCTGGTGGGGCTTATCATTTCCCGAGGAAGAGGGGTCTATTCAGGAAGAGGCTCAACGAGCTCCTGGGGGAAGTTGATGTCCTCCACGCTCACAATATTCACAGTGTCATCGCTGTTGAAACTTTGAAGGCGGCGAGGGAGAGGGGTGTCAGAGTGGTGTTCACCCCGTACTACCACGGCACGGGGCACACGGCTGTTAGGAGATTCCTCTGGTTTTTCTGGAGGGGGTATATTAGGCGGATCGTTGGGAGTAGTATCGTTCACACTGTTTCAAGGCTTGAAGCGCAGCTCGTTGAGAGGGATCTAGGGGTTGAAGCCATAACTATCGAGAACGGTGTGGAGGAGTGGGTTAGAAACCTTGAGTGGAGTCCAAGAGACTACGTCCTGTATAGTGGTAGGATCGAGGAGTACAAGAACATCCACATCTTGGCCGGGGTAGTCAGAGCCCTGAACGAGAAGTACGGGCTAGACCTTGAGCTCAAAGTATTCGGGGAAGGCCCGTACAAGAGTAGGCTGGAGAGGATTCTAAGAGACATGAGGGTGAGATACGAGTTGGGGGGTTTCAAGCCGTTCGAGGAATATATTGAGACCCTATCCCACGCTGTCTTCCTCGGGTTGCTCTCGAGTAAAGAGTCCTATCCGCAGAGCGTTAACGAGGCTAACGCTATCGGGGTGCCGGTAGTTATTGCGAAGCCTTGGGGGCTGAATTTCGAGGGTAGGAAGAGGACGCTTATAGTTGATTTGAGTCAGTATGTAGAAGCCATTGCTAGATCTGTTCACGAATTCTTAAAGAGGGCTCCACATGAGGAGAAGAGCTTGGTTCCAACATGGAGTGAAGTAGCTTTGGAGTACTTGAAGAAGCTTTATGGTGGTTAGGTTGAAGGTTTTAGTAACTGGTGGTGCAGATTTCATAGGTAGCCACCTTGTTGATAGGCTTGTTAGGGATGGGTACAGGGTAAGAGTGGTTGATAACCTTAGCAGTAGCAGGGTAGAGAACATCAAGCATCACTTAGAGTCAAGGAGTCAAGAAGTGTTGAGCTAATAGTAGGTGAATTAAAGGATCCTCAAGTGGCTTTGAGGACTGATGAGGGGGTTGATGCAGTTTTTCACTTTGCTGCAAACCCGGAGGTTAGGATGAGCACAACAAATTCCGAGATGCACTTCAATGAAAACGTCGTGGCAACATTCAGCCTTCTAGAAGCAATGAGGAGAAAAGACTTAAAAAACTTGTATTCGCCTCATCGAGCTCTGTCTACGGAGAACCGGAGGAGATACCGGTAGATGAGAACGCGCCAATAACGCCGGTGTCAGTTTACGTAGCAAGTAAAGCAACGTGCGAAGCACCTATACATGCGTACACAAAGCTCTACAGAGTAAAGACTGTGTTTCTACGCTACGCAAACGTCGTTGGATCAAGGCTCAGGCACGAAGTGGTATGGGACTTAATAAACAAGCAAGTTACTCAAGAACCCAGCAGAGCTAGAGATCATCGGGGCGGGAGGCAGGTTAGGAGCTACGTGTACATAGACGATACATATAGAACCAATAATAGCTACATGGAGAAAGACAGAGACAAGCTAAGAGAGGTATAACATAGCCTCGGAGAACCGGATAACAGAAGATGTAGTAGCAGACGAAGTAATCAAAGCAATGGAATTAAACAATGTGAAAAAGTATACAAACCAGTGCTCCACGGTGTTGGGTTGCTAGGGGACGTAAAGAAGATAGTGCTAAAATAGACAAAGTAGAGAAGCTAGGATTCAAACCGGCAATGAACTCGAAAGAAGCAGTAAGAGCGGTAACAAGAAAATTATTAGAGGAAATCTGAAGATTTAAAGAAGCCAAGACCTAAACCTTCAGAGCATAATTATAGCTATGTGGAAAATGCCCAAGCATTAATAACAAAGATATGAGCAATAATATCATAAAGAAGTAGCTGGAAACCTAGAAGCGCGAGCAAAACCATTCACCAAGGATCTAGTCATTGCAGAAAAAAGCATCAATAAAAACATGGTATGAAATAATACGGTTATTTTTCATTAGCTTGTATGATATAAATTGATTAGAAGGAACTAGGCTCATGGGATCTGTACTTGTAGTGACAGAACTTTATTGGCCCAAAGGAGGTGGCGCCGAGCTTGCAACCCATTTAATAGTTAATATACTAAGGAAGGAGTACGATGTGATAGTGGTTACAGGAACAAGAAATCCATCTAGATTACAAGGTGTAAATTATATTTATGAACCATTACTGTCAAAGCATGAAAAACCTTTGTTATGGTTAAACACGTTGCGGCTTCTCAAGGCTCAGAGGTTTCAGAAAATACTCGCCGTAAGCGATGTTGTTTATATACCAAAATACGCATTTCCACTAATACCGCATGCTAAGAAGTTAGGTAAAAAGGTTATAATTCATTTACATGATTATATACCGATTTCATACACCTCCGTAATTCTAGCGCCTTATGAGAGGCACAAAGGTAGAATTGTCCGCGACGATCTCGCGATAGAGTGTACAAAGGGCTTCAAATATTGCAGTGCTGTGCACTTATTCTGGTGGGCTCCGAAAGCGGTAACTAAATGGATTGAGCAGGCAGATAAAATTATATGCGTATCGGAGAGGCAGGCAGACATAATTATAGATCAGGTGCCCGAATTAAAGGATAGAATAGTAGTTATCTATAATCCCATCCCTCCCGAATTGTTAAACACTAGTCCTCTAAAAAAAGAAATGGGCGCTTTCCCTACCCTTTTATATGTGGGAGGAGATAATTATATAAAAGGCTTTTATGTCCTTTTACAAGCCCTTAACATATTGGAACACAGAGGTCTTAGGGCAAATATTATATTCACGAACAAATATTCATCTAAAAGCCTGGAGATTTTGAATAGAGTGAAAGAAAAGCTAAAAAATGTAAATCTAGAAGTAGTTGGAAGAGTAAAATATAACGAATTACTAAGATTACATCGAAAAACACAGGCGCTAATATTTCCTTCCATCTGGGAAGAAACCTTCGGATATTCTGTAATTGAAGCGATATTCCTTAATACTATCCCCATATTTTCTAAGGCAGGGGCTCTACCTGAGCTACTCGCGAAAACACCAGTTGTTAATAATATGTTTACACCCGGAAATGCTAAGCAATTAGCCGACAAAATAGAAAGTTTTCTAACACTCTCAGAAAGCTCGATTGAAAAAATTGCAAGTGAGACAAAAATAAAAATATTAGAGAAGCTTTCCTCAAAAAACCCCGAAATTCTCATCCCTAAAATTATATAGGTTGATAACGTGAGTGAAAATAATACCAACCCTGATATTGTGTTATTAACCCACGAATATCCACCCTATGTTTTCGGAGGAGTTGCAACCTACATGAAAAATATCGCTGAATGGCTCTCTCAACGCGGGTGGAAAGTTCTTGTAATCGCGGGAAAAACGAATTTGCAGAATAGATTGGTAGCTGAGAGAAAGGGCAATCTCACCATCGTAAGAATACATTTCCCTGAAATGCCTCCAAGGTGGTTCATATATAGCTTGATCGCCAGAAACCTTTTAAAGAATATGCTAATGGGTACTACAACCCCAAAGGCGATATTAACGAATGGGTTAACTGCATGGTTAATGTTAAGAAAATTAAAGATAAACTCCCCGCTTTTACTTATCACGGTATTTCATGGTTCTATGTATGCGTCTATAGTGATGTTCAAATCAATGTTAAACTATAGGAACATAGGCAAGATATTTCCTGAAGAATTTTTATATTTCGTGGAGGCCCCTTTACATGATGCTCTTGTGAAGAGAGACCTGGATATCAGCGATTATTATGTATTTGTTGCAAAACATGTTAGCAGGGAGTTTGAACAGTTATATAGAGAGAAATCCGTTAAGATCCGCGAACGTGGAAAAATAGTATATCCAGGTATAGAATTCAAATACCTTGCCAAGCTCGGTCAAAATGTGAAAACACGAGATAAAAACAGGAATATTGTTGCTTTTGTTGGCAGGTTATTTTATAGTAAGGGGGCGATTTATGCGGTAAAATCCATTGATTATTTGGTGAACGAGCTTCGAGAAAAAGATTTCGAATTATGGATATTTGGAAAAGGCCCTCTAGAACCATGGCTAAAACACTATGTAAAGAAAAAAGACTTGTCACGTTTTGTTAAAACCCATGGTTTCCTCCCAAGAGACAAATTACTGTACAATCTTGCAAAATACGTAGACGTGTTACTACATCCGAGTCTATACGAGGCCGCTCCATTAGCCGTTATAGAATCTCAATCGCTTGGCATCCCGGTAGTAACGTTTGATTTACCATGGTCGCAAGAATTTGTATTACAAGGAATAAGCGGATACAAAGCACGGTACCCAGATATCACACAACTATCCAACTACCTCATTAAAGCTGTCGATATAAAACAGGAAAAAGTAATATATACAGCCAAACGATACGATAGAAAAATATCATTCAGCACTCTTGAAAACTTAATTGTAGAAACGCTTGCTTAGTGGATATTGATGTTAATTAAGACTCCCGTAATACTATCATAATACTATCGAATTTATAAGGTCTTTGTGCTTTGAATAATAATATTGACATACTATTCATCTGTAATTATTTAGGCGAATCTGAGGCAGGTTATAGAAGAGTCAAGTATTTCTTAGAATATCTTCGCTCAAGGGGTTTGAGAACTAGGTGCATTGGGGTTATTCATCTAACTAGTTATGGAATCGTAAGGACTTCGAAAGAATGTTACCAAGTCCCCCTAAGTGTTTCATCATCTAGCTTAGCGTTTCTTCCCGTAAATTTTATATTGTCTTTTTCAATTATTCCATTGATTTTTATTCTAAAGCCTAGAATAATGGTTGTCAGTATTCCAGACTCACACCTTCTCTTAGCATCTTATGTTGGCAGCTTATTGGTGAGATCGAGAATGATCATAGATATTAGGGATCCTCAGGAGAAACTTATGTTGATTTCATATAAAAAAGGTCTCTCGAGATTTGTTGCTAAAGCATATAAATTAATCAATTATAGCCTTTATAAAAGAGCGAGTGCTATTACAGGAACAACTAGGACACTTGTTGAGTGGATGGCTAAGGATATAGGTAAACAAGTATATTTGATCCCTAACGGAGCGGATTTACGCGTCTTTAAAGCAATCGATAAGAGAGAGGCTAGGACGAAGCTTGGATTGAATCAAGGCTCTCTATTAATTGCTTATATAGGTCTTTTATCTTCTCGTGGATACTACAATATTCTCCCATTATTAGAGGCGATCCGAAAAATCAGGAGAAAACTAGGCATCGATGTCAAGCTTGTAGTAGCAGGTCCTATCTACGATGGTGTTGTTGAGCGTATTATCAATTATTTTAAAGAGGAAATGACTTACATGGGGGTTTTAGATATGAAAGGCGTTGTCATATTGTTGTCAGCCAGCGATATTGGTGTTATTCCGAGGGTAGGAGATGCTGTTTATGACTATGCTATTCCAGTCAAGTTCTACGAATATATCGCTACAGGATTGCCCATGATTGTTCTAGCGAGGAAGCGTAGTGAACTAGGGGAGGTCGTCGAGAAGAATAAGTTAGGCATTTTATGTGAGCCCCAGGATCACATCTGTTTGGAAAAAGCGATTAAAACATTAGCGACAAATAAGGGTTTAATAGATGAATTAAGAAAAAACGTTCTCACATTTAAAAAACACGTTGATCGAAGAATTGGAGCCGAGAGATTGCTTAAGCTTATAATAGGGTTGATTCAGGATGATAAGTTTGACGCCCAAGAATAGAAGGGCTCTTTCCGTTTTATCAATAACTATCGTCCTCGTATTATACTTGGTATTTTTGACTTGGAGATCCAGCCCATTTATAGATGTGTGGCCTTTGGAAGGGATTTTCTGGGAGACTGTTGCTGTAATTCTTGCGATTAGTTTGCTTTCATACTTGATATTTTATAGCATGGCTTCGATAATCATTCCCTTGATTATTCAAGCGTTCCTAGTAGTAGTCTTACCTGTTCTAAAATACCCTAATACACTTAACATTACGGGATCCTGGGATAGTACAGCTCATTATTCGTTCGCTGAGTGGATTATTGTCAATGGCCATGTCGATACAGCTGGAATCCTATATTATTCCGACCAGTATGGTTATCATCCCGGCAATGGTATTATACCAGCTTCGCTGAGCATATTGTCTTCGATTATTCTTGGGTGGAGTATGAATATAGTGCTCATAGTGATATACACGGGGTACATTCTGTTTATTTTAGCAACGTTGAAAAGTTTTGGACGGCTGAAGTCGGAAAGCATAGATATACGTAGGAGCCTACTACTCTTAGCGATCTTTACATTATCTATACAGTTGCCGGTTTATTATGGTGGCGTAGAGATCGGCTACATATATGCTGGAGGGATTCTATATTTTTTCATAAGGTTAATAAAACGAAATGACAATATTTTTAAGAGTACGATACTAATGCTTGTAATATTTTTGGGTTTGCTTATTACTCACTTCTCCACAGCTGTCATAATGCTAGCCTACATGTTGATCGCAGTCTCCATGTTGATTACTGCAAAATTATTCAGTAAAACACGTATTGCAGTGATCACTCCAAAAGTAATAATACCGACTTTCATGATGTTATCCGCTTTCGTGATATATGAAATTTACTCGGACGTATTCTTGTTTACTGGTGTTACCCGAGGGACGATCCGCATTTTATATTCACTGTATATATGGGAAATTCAAGTAGCAAAAACAGCTATGGGAACTAGAGGACTAAGTTTTTTGGATCTTGTGCAATACCTCGTGAGTTATTATGCGAAGACTATTATCGTTCTCTCCTTGATCTTTATTCATACAATTTGGCTATCAATAAGATGGCGTTCTTTAAACCATGATGAAAAAATGCTCGCGTTGCTTTTATTTGCTTCCTATTCAACTTGGATGATTGGCTGGGCCGGAGTAGGATCCTTCCTAACCGGAGCCAGGGCTTTTAGCCTTATTTGCTTTTTGCTCTCAACAAGTCTCGCCATTACGTATGAAAAACTATATGTATTCCTAACTAAAAGTAGCAGGTTCGCTTTCTCTCTGTTTCTAATTGTTTTAGGTTTCGTAGCAAACTTCGGGTTTCCCTTCATGCCAGTTATAAGAGCAGACGATGAAACTTATACTTATGCGACGTTTTCTCAGGGTGGATTTAGTGACTATATTTTACACCCGGTAGTATATGTATCTTCGTATGTGAGTGATTCAATGTTCCTGTGTCTATCGCCATATACTACTTTTGGACTTTGCGATATAATGTGGCAAACTCCAAGAATACCGAGACACGGTTCTATATCACCTCCCGGGGTGCTAAGCCCTGAAGGCATTATAGAAGTTATGAGAAATTATCTGGGTAGACAAGTTGTAGTTCCACAGCCTCTAAGGGATAGACTTATACCGGCTCCCATTGGATATTATAGCCTATATAAGAAACCATTCTACTTCTTACTAGGAAGCGGAAAAGGCTTGATCTACAATAATGGCGCCTATACATTGCTTTTAGTGTAGGTGATATTTGCATGTACATTAGAGCTTTGTATAGCACTATACTCTCCTTTCCTACCCACCACTATATTAGTGGTTGGAGGCTTGTTACCAGAACTATTCACCTTATAATATTCCTGTTAACAGATTCTGGTCTCATTGGCGTAGGAGAGGGTACGCCATATAGCACGAGCATCGTGGATGATTACGCTAAAACATTGTCTTTAAGTAGGGCAATTCAGGGGTTGCCCCTCGAGGACGTATTGAATACTCTAAGATCTAGTGAGTATGACGAGTTTAGAAGGGGAAAGCAGGTGAATTACGGGGCTTTCCTCGCACTTGAGTCAGCTGTAGTGCATGCTCTCGCACAGTCTGGAAAAGCTAAGTATGAGGCTGAGGTACTGGGAGGCGTGTATAGGACAGAGATACCGGTAGCTTATACTATATTCCTAGGTCATCCCGTTATCATGTCACGTAGACTGGAGGAAGCCATTAAATCAGGCTACAAGCATGTTAAGTTCAAGATACCGTGTAATCTTGAGGAGCTCAGAAGAGTAGTTGAGGCTCTACACTCCGTGAGAAAACAATATAGTGGGGAGGAAACTGTTTTAAGAGCTGACGCCAACGAGTGTTTTCCCACCTTCGAGAAGGCGGAAAAAGCACTCTCGATCATGGAAAGATATAGCGTTGACATAGTCGAGCAACCCATGCCACGGGACAGGCTCGGAGACACCGCTAAGTTGAGAAAAAGATTCCACCCAGCCATAGAGATAATGCTTGATGAAAGCCTACGGAAACCATCAGACGTAGAGTTATTCGCCCAAATGGAGGTTGCGGATATAGTTAACTTTCACCCGTCTAAACTAGGTTGTTTAACTGTTACACGTGAGGCAATGCTGAAAGCACAAAAGCTTGGCTTGAAAGCCAATATAGGGTCGTCGCTAATGACTGAGATCGGGCATTTCCACTATTTGAATCTAGCTGCGTCTATACCACGATTAGACTATCCGCTAGAAGAACCGGGCCTCTACAATTTATATGGTTATGGAGTAACGCGAAATCCTTTAGAAATACATGGTGGAATACTACATCTCCAAAATACTTTCCCGTTAATCTCAAACTTGGATTTTAATCTCACGGCAAAATTCGTTATTAAAAAACACGCTTTTTTAATTAATCAAATACATGCATCTCTAGGAGGAAGTCTTAGAAAGATAGGGCCTCTTCATGCAAGAACCTGGTAGGCGTTATTGTATGGAGAGAGATAGAATTAGGATATTGTACATTGGCCCAATACCTCCAGAAGTGGGAGGACGCTTTTACGGGGGAGTGGCGACACATCTATGGGAGCTAGCGACGCAAGCAAGCATAAGAGGATACGATGTCTACGTATTAGCCGATGACGCGGTTTTTTCTCCAAGTAAACTCGTGGTTAGAAACATTAATAATGTGAAAATAATAATCCCTCCTTCCCGCCCCGCAAAAGTGCTTAGGGCGGTGAGGTTCTGGTCAACTTCTAAGCGGCTTGAACTAAATACAAAGTTATTGAATTTCCTCGACCTTAAAGGGAAGCTATTTATATTATACTTAGCAGATGTTCTAAGAGAAATCATGGATCTTACAAAGCCGGATCTAATACATGTACACTCACTACTCCATCCTTCTAATCTAGCACTGAGGATTATTGATCCCCCTGTTCCAATAATCATAACAGATCATGGAGCATAGTGGCAGGTTAAAAAGCAGAGAGCTGGTTTACTAAAGCTAGGGCTAGCTTTAAGCATCGCTGAATTACGCCGCGTTATATGCGTCTCAAACCATGTCAGAGAAAAACTGTTGAGTTTCTATCCGGTCTTGTCTAAACACTTCCCTACACTAATCAGCCCCGACAACATCATCGTTATTCACAACCCTATAGACACAACCAAATTTCCCATATTGGATCCGGAGAGATTGAAGGAACTAAAGGGAAAAATTGGAGGTAAGAAGAAAACTGTGTTTTTCTCTGCCGTCACAGACCCTATTCGAAGAAAACGCTTGGATCTCCTATTAAAGGCCTTTATGGTAAACGACTACCTAAGAAAAAACTGCAGGCTCATAATTGTAACCAATGAGGAGGGGGTCTCCTATGTGGAGAAATTTATTTCACAGAATAGACTAGACTTAATCGTACGAAGCAGAGTTCCATGGAGAGAGCTCGTAGAGTATTATTCAGTGGCAGATGTTTTCGTAATGCCGTCTTATGCTGAGCCGTTTGGAATTGTATATACCGAGGCCTTAACCCTGGGTACACCAGTAGTTGGGAGCTATGAAAGCGTGAAGGAACTAGAAGAGTTGCTAGGTATATATATAGGTGAGAAATTTGATCCCCGGTATGAAGGGGAGAAAGAACTAGCAGAAAAAATAGTAAAAGTCTTGAATTCGAATATTGATAGAGAGCTCATAAAGAACAGAGTATGTGAGAAGTTATCATGGGAAGTAAGGTTTAAAGAATATGATTCTCTATATAGAAAGATCATCGAAGATAGAGAGGGTTTCGATAGAGAGAGTTTCAATGCTTTGCTCCAATAACTTTGTGATAGCGGGCGTGAGCGGGGGTTTTCCAAGCCTTGTTGACAGGGTATTATCTAAGCTTACGGGTTTAAAAGTCCGAGATATAGACTTATCCTCGGCCAAAGCCGTAGTAGCAGTAAGCGACGAGAATTGCATATTAGAAAAAGAAGGCCGTCTCATCGTATTTTACGGTGTCTTTCTAGGAGAAAACCCTCACTCTTTATTAAGTAAACTCAACAATTTCCAAGTTTTTTCTAGAGAATACAGGCAACAAGGAGTAGTTGCGTTATTTGATATTGGGAAGAAAACCATCAGGATAATAGGAGACCCTGCTAGCACTAGGTCAGTGTTCTACTTTGCAACTCCAGATGTTTTCATAATATCGACCGATATGAAGTTATTGAAGGATGTTGCACGAGCTCTAGGTATTCAGTTTAGATATGATGTCTTAGCCCTATATGAAATCATAGCATTTGGTTACATCGTCTCTAGAAGAACCATACTCAAGAATGTTCATAGAATGCTTCCAGGCGAAATCCTCACCATGCAAGCAGGTGGAGACTTCTTCCAACATCATATAAGCAAGTACTGGGACTTAGTACCCGCAAATAAGACTCGAGAGAAAAGAAAACTTGTGGTAAAACTAATAGAGAGTTTGGTTAACCATCTGGATGATTACTGTGAGGAGATACCTGGATCAGAAATAGCAGTGCCGGTCTCGGGTGGAATAGATTCATCACTATTGTTGCTACCGGCCTCGAAGGCTAAGAAATGCAGACAAATTCGTGCCATACACGTGAACCTAGAAAACCCAGTGGAATTCTTACTCTCGAAGCTTATCATAGCCAAGACTAAGACTCCGTATCACGTGCAGGTTTTTCCAATAGAACAACTAAGAAAGAACTACATTCGATTACTCAGTAATTTACTAGAGGTTGTTGGCTACCCCAGGGAAGGAGACGCTGCACTACCCTACCTGATACTAGCCCAGATTGAAAGAGATAAGGGAATAAGGTTCTCTATTGGAGGGGACGAAGCCGATTCTATATATGGAGGATATGATCATTACAAATTCTTTGCCATACAATTGTTGTTGGAGAGGAGAATCCCTGAGCTTTTACGGCTCATAAAGATTCTTGGAAAATATAATTACAGCCATGAGAAGCAATATTCTATAATACTTCGGATCATCCTACAGTTTGCTATGAGATTTTATCCAATACGATACCAATACATCAAGTTGCGTTTACACAGGCGCTCTTCAATACGGGACAAGAGACTAAATAAATTAATTGCTCAATACATTGCCGAACTAAGCAATAATTTGTATGATGCTCCAGCGCATGACTACTACCATGAAATACTAGGAAGAATGCTTACTCTCAAGGCGTCGCATCTTGTCTATACTCGTGTGAAAGCAGAGGAATCATGTGGAATAACAGTCTTCTTGCCCCACGCGCTAAGAGAGACCATGGAATTGATCATACAAATTTCTCCCGAATACTTCTTTCTTCCCATAGGGTCAAGGAGTTTACCTAGGTTGATTCTTAAGTATTTTGGAGTGCCTCCTGTTCTCTATTTACAGTTCAAGAGCGGGTTCAGTACTACTGCACACATTCTGAGAGATCCCGAGATCTTATCATACATAAAGAATTTCGTAAACAAGTGCTGGACATCAATGTATGTTACAATAGAGAAGTTAACACCATTCGAAATACATAATCTCTTTAATGTTTGTCTAGTAACTAGTCCCTAGCTTAAGTGTTATTTTATGTTGTTTACCCATTATTTTTAATTATCGTGGAAGAATGGGGAGGTGGTGTGATGGAGGCTTGGAGAATATCCGTGATCGGATTAGGCTATGTTGGTCTTCCAACGGCTGTTGTTTTTGCTAGTAGGGGTTTTAGTGTTGTTGGTGTTGATGTCGATGCTGGCAAGGTTGGAGCTGTGAATAGTGGTAGGTGTTATCTCAGGGAGCCGGGCTTAGATATTCTGCTCAGGGATGCTGTTTCCAAGGGTTTTTTGAGGGCTACTACTGAGGCTACCAGAGCTGTTAGGGAATCTGATGCCGTGGTTATAGCTGTCCCTACTCCTGTGAGGGATGGGGTTGCAGATCTCTCTTATCTGAGAGAGGCCTTGCTGGCTGTCCGGGAGGGCCTGCATAGGGGTTCACTCGTTGTTATCGAGTCTACTATTCCGCCTGGTACTACGGTTGGCTTCGCTAAGCCGTTGCTAGAGGAGTCCGGGTTAAGGGTTGAGGAGGACTTCTACCTTGCGCATGTCCCGGAGAGGATTGCGCCTGGCAGGGCTATCGAGGAGTTGCTGAATATGCCTCGTGTAGTGGGAGGGGTTGGGCCTAGATCCACTGAGAAAGCGCTTGAACTATATAGCAGGATTAATGCTAAGCCGTTGCCGACTGATGCAACCACGGCTGAGTTCGTTAAGCTCATTGAGAATACGTATAGAGACTTGAACGTAGCGTATGCCAATCTACTGGCATTAGTGGCTGAGAAGCTTGGGATAGATGTATATGAGGCCATAAGACTAGCAAATACACATCACCGTGTAAACATACACATGCCTGGAGCGGGTGTTGGAGGCCCCTGTCTGACCAAGGATCCATACATGCTTATATCAGTCTTCCCCGGCTTCTGGGGAACAGAGCTAATCAGGCTCGCTAGGAGGATGAACGAGTACATGCCCAGGCACACTGTTGAAATAACTGAGAAAGCCCTGGGAGACATAGGAGTAAGCATTAAGGATGCTAGAATAGCCATACTAGGTGCTACATACAAGGGTGGTGTCGATGACACCCGTGAAAGCCCAGCTAAATACATAGTTAGAGAGCTACTTGAGAAGGGGGCCAGTGTGATTGTGTACGACCCATACACCACGGAGTCTTTTGGAGCCGAGAGAGCCGGGTCTCTCGAGGAAGTGGTTAGAGAAGCTGATGCGATAGTGATAATTACGGATCACCCCGAGTTCAAAAACATAGAGCTGGATAAGGCCTCGAAGCTCGTGAGGCACAGGGTAATAATTGATGGCAGGAGAGTAGTAGAGCCGTATCAGGCAGTTAAGCATGGCTTCAAGTACTACGGGGTTGGATACGGAAGGGGGTTCAAGCTATGAGTATAGCCATAGTCGTGGGTACTAGGCCGGAGATCATTAAAATGGCCCCCGTCATCAAGGAGCTTGAGAAGCGCGGGATAGAATTCGCCTTCATTCACTCGGGACAGCACTACGACTACGAGATGAGCCAGGTATTCATAGAGGAGCTCGGGTTGCCGAGGCCCTATGAGAGCTTCGAGCTGGAGAATAGTAACCCGGCTTCCCAAATGGGGGAAATGATGATTAAGCTAGAAGAAGTCCTTGAAAAACACAGGAGACCCAGGATCATGTTGATACAGGGAGACACTAACACAATGCTTGCAGCCGGTCTCACAGCGTTGAAGCTAGGCATTAGGATTGGGCATGTGGAGGCTGGTTTGAGAAGCTTTGACTGGAGGATGCCTGAGGAGCATAATAGGAGGATGATCGACCACGTCTCACACTACCTCTTCGCTCCAACCGAGATAGCGAAGAAGAATTTACTTGAAGAACACGTCTGGGGAGAGATCTTCGTGACCGGTAACACTGTCATAGACGCTGTGGACATGTACTTCGACAAGGTAAGAGAAGTAGAAGACGGGGTGCTCGGCCAGGTGAAGTTCAAGGAGTACGCACTGGTCACATTCCACAGGGCTGAAAACGTAGATGATCCGTATGTCCTACGTGACTTCGTAAGGATACTCAAAAGGAGCCCGCTACCAGTAGTCTACCTAATACATCCTAGGACAAGGAAGAGACTACAAGAATATGGTTTGTGGGGCCAGGTCGAGGAAATACCACACCTCCAAATACTCCCACCGCAAGGATACTTTGAATTCTTAGCACTTATGAAGAACTGTAGAGTTATAATGACGGACTCTGGAGGGTTGCAGGAGGAAGCTACACACCCAAAGATACGAAAACCAGTACTAGTCTTAAGAACGTCGACAGAGAGGCCTGAAGCAGTAATACACGGATTTGCACGGGTAGTTGGAATAAACCCGGTTATGGTATTAGCAGAGCTTGAGAAAATACTAAATGAGAGCCTCAAGCTACCGGAGCAGTCACCATTTGGAGATGGAAAAGCAACAATAAGGATAGTGGATATAGTTTCGTCAAGACTAGAAAAATAAAAATTCTTAGCGTTTAGACACTCTACCCTATCTCCTCTCTCCTAAGTTCAAACACCACTGTTCCCCCACAAGTATAGGGTTTTCCCGGGTCTGGGCATTGAACATAGCCTATATCATCCTGCTCACCTATACCGAGAACTTTTGCCGATACTCCTTTGAGGAGTGGCGATAGTAGTGTTAGCATTGAGCTTAGTGCGTGTATACATATACCCTTCCCCGCATCAGATATGTAGAACCCCTCTACGGTGAAGCAGTCGCCTGGTTTATAGCCCATAGCGCAGTCCCCCTTAACCTCCTTAACACATACTCTAACCCTGTACGAAGGACTCATAGACCACCCTCTCTCCAATAACTCTCTAAACTTGCTTATTTTCCTCATGTAGCATCCAGGGTTTTAGAGTAATATATATTGCTAATCGACCAGGGAGTGGCTGCCTCCCCAGGCCCACTGGTTGGATAGTGTTTTCTACACGTGGCTCTTATACTCTACTTAACTCCCCTACCAGGCCCTACTTTTACTTGAAGCCTTGTTTGCTACCAGGGTTTTCCTAGGGCTTCTAGTCTCACTCGTAGATTGACTTGTACCCTGCGGGCATGGCTTCTACTCTATGTTTAAGCCCTGTTTCGTGATGGACTTGCTCTTCTAGCAGTGTGTAGAGCGCTGAGTAAGGGGTTTGCACATTTCTAGCATGGTGAAATGGGGATAAGGGTTTGTGGGCAGCGCGGTTAGTCGTGCAACTTGATAATGCGTGCAACACCTCGAGAGCCCGGCCAGGTGCTCATAGGGCTAACACTTAACTCAACGGTATTTAAAGGCCTGCTCCATGAACCGGGTTATCACAGGCTTGGAGCTTGTTGAGGCGCCGTGTAGGCTAGAGCCATATGTATTGATCAAGGCATATGCTTGCAAGGCTCTACACGGGCCTCTCTCCCGTAGCATACTACCCAATATACTCAGGTACTTGGCTAGGAGGGATCTGGGTTTATGGATCTCGGCTAGATTAACTAGGAGGAGCTACTAGGAGAATCGCTGTAAACACAAACTCAGAGCCACGTAGCTAAAACGGTAGTGTACTTAACCCTGGTAGTGTGGTGTCATTTGGCAATGCTGGGTGTGCTCTGACGGGGCTTCATCTTGGATCATTTTTCACTCGAACTTGGCGTGGCTACTAGATTAAAATGTGACCTTGGGAACCAATGCTACCTCAGCAGTGGATGATACCGTGCACGGGTTCTTACACTCTACATCTATTACCATGACAAACCACAATGTTACCGCTAATTAAGGGGTATCACATATGGTAACATAGGGCTCTAGATGGTAGCGATCGGTATCAATAGGGGCGAATTAGTCTCCCGGGTTAGAGAGTTCTTGAGGGGTTTAAGTAGAGAGGAGAATAAGCAGCTTAGCCATGAGGAGTTCGCCAGGGCTATATGCGTAGACTCCCTCAGCATACCCACCGAGTATAAGTGGAAGCTTGCAAGGATATTTTACAGCGAGTTCAAGCTACCATACAGAAAGATCTGCGAGCTACTGGCGATAAGCACTAGAGACGTGGCTAAAGCAGTTAAGGGTGGAGTGAAGGCTGAGAAAGCCGTGGAGGAAACCAGTGTGCCCAAGGTAGACGTCGAGGTCCAGGCTAAAGCTATTGAGTTGTTAAGATCTGGCGAGATTAAGAATCCTAATGATCTTGTTTTGAAGCTGGGCGTTTCATTAGATGTTGCAGAAAATCTTTTCGAAAGAATCCTTAGTAATGAAAAGATTGTAGCTTCTTCTGTGACAAAAGTTGTTGATAAACTTAAGAGATTGTTAGATGATGTTAAAGAATATTCAGAATATCTAGAGAAAAAGACTTCAGAAATCTCTAAACTTATAGCTGAAATTGATGATAAAATTGTAGAAGTGATAAGATATCAGAGTTATGCTGAGAAAAGTTTTCAAGAACTTAAAGAAAAACTTATTAAATTAGGAGCAGATGCTGAGAAATATGGTGTATTATCAGAGAT
>Ga0080005_105961_pt1 | contig 16931 bp, 18 predicted proteins | sample JossMetagenome_2_FD_69208 | JGI IMG/M metagenome (GOLD analysis project Ga0080005, IMG submission 69208) | Hot spring sediment microbial communities from Joseph's Coat, Yellowstone National Park, USA - JC3_ASED (SPADES assembly) (version 2) | ecosystem: Environmental > Aquatic > Thermal springs >... | reverse complement strand
GTAATACTTATTAAGAAATTTATTTTTCCTTCATAAAAATCATTTAATATACTCTCAATTTCTTTTGCTTTTGTTTTTGAATATATCAAGCCAACTTTTATATTATTTGATACTAAATAATTATAAATTTCTTTCATATATTCTATTCCTTTTTCTTTTGGAACAAATATCAATGCTCCATCTTCCAACTCTTTTAATAAATTCAATAATTCTTCTTTTATATCTTTCTTAGGAATATAATATACATCTATAACATTTCTAATCTTTGAACTTCCAGTTCCAATAGTAAAGTCAGCCAATTCTTTATATAATCTAACTCTTTTTCCCCTTAAACTACCAGTAGCTGAAGACAAAACAATTATTCCATGATTTTTATTTTTAATTTCTAAAAACTTTTTATATAAATCACTATTATAATCTAATTTGCCAGCTAATTTTAGATCTATTACTTTTTTAGCAACATTTATGTCATCTTCACTATAACCAATTAAAATAAATAGTTTTTCAATATTTTTTGATCCTTTAAAAAAAGAATCCACATCATCTACAAAAGCAATATCAAATTTTTTATCTTTTAATATTTCAAAATTTTTAGTTAAAAATTGATTTGAAATAATTAATATATTAAACTCTTCATTCTTTATTTTTTCCTTAATTTCTTTCTTATTACTACCATAATATGCTATAAACTTTATATTTAAATTTAGACTATTTATAAATTTATCAAATAAATCACTAAATTGTTTTACAAGTAATCTTGTTGGTAATATTAGTAGTATCTTTTTGTTATATTCACTAGAAAAATAAATAGATGAAATTATAATAAATGTAGATTTTCCAACACCTGTTGGTGCTATCATAGAGAAACTATTATTTTTATACAATCTAATAAACCACATTATTTGTACTTTCCATGGATTAGAATTTAATATCTTTCTAAAAAATTCAGAAAATTTATTAACTTCTTTATATAAATTATAAATATTTGAATAATCTTTTAGTTTTCCCTTTTCAGATAATTTCTTATATAGAAGTTCTCTAAAAGTGTTTTCATCCTTTATATTTAATAATTCTAATATATCATTATCATCTATATCATTTTCACAAGGAAGACCATGTGAAAGTCTATGAGAAGAAATTATACCATTGCAATTAAAACATAAATTTTTTATATATAAAGGAATATATTCCATATTTTCTTTTATTTTAAAAATTAATTTAAAAATATTCTATTATGGATATATCAGATATAGTTACTTATTTACAAAAAGAAAAAGAGAAAAAAACATTACAAAATTTACAAAAAGATTTTTATGTTAAGGTATCAGAATTATTAAAAAAGTATAAAAAGCAATTAGAAGCATATAAATCTGATAGTAAAGAATATAGAGAAGTTGTTGCAACAATAGATAGACTAAAAGAATCACTATCAGAATTAATTAATATAAGAATTGGCAAAATAATAAGTAATACATTACTAGAAGTTAAAGAAGACTTAAATATAATATCTGAAGATTTTTTAGAAGAAGAAGAAAAATTGTTATATTCTCTTATAAAGAAAATACTAAAATCATATAAAGAAAATATAGAGAACAAGATTATTAATGGAGAAGAAATAGATATTAACAAATTTTTTTCAGATATAAGTATAAATGCATCATTATATCAAAATAAAATAGATAAGAAGATTATTATTATTAAAAATCAATTACCAAAGATTGTTGGACCAAATGGAAAAATATATGGACCTTTTAAAGTTGGAGATATAATAATATCAAATAATAACTTTGCTGAAAAATTAGAAAATACCGGAATAGGAAAAATAGTTAATTAAACTTATAAAATTATTTAGTATAATTATCTTTAATGAAATTACCAAAGACTATTAATAAATATTGTCCATATTGCAGAAAAGTTACTGAACATAAAGTAATTATTGTAAAAATTGTAAAAACTAGAACTGGTTTAGTTTGGGGTGCTAGAAGAGCCAGAGAGGGAAAAAAGGGTAGAGGAAATAAAGGAAAATATAGTAAGAGACCTCTATCACAAAGAAAAAGAGGTCAGATAAAATCATCTAAAGGAGTTGATATAAGATTAGAATGTAGTGTATGCAAAAAACAAACTATATGGGAAATAAAAGGTAGATACAAAAAAGTAGAGCTATCAACTGCTATAAAATGAAGTCAAAATTATATTTTGAAGCATTTTCTAATGATAAAGATAAATTAACGGAATTTTTAAATAAAACATTTGAAGCAATATCAAAATTCAAAAATTTCCAGATAATAGATAAAAAAATTGCTGATCCAATAACAAAAGATATAAAAACTCCAGATGGAAAAACAATAAGTGGATGGTCATCTTATTTAGAAATATATGCAGATTTCAAAGATTTTGATTCATTAATAGATTTTATACTGTTTTATACACCATCAAGAATTGATATAGAAGATATAAAAGAAATGAGAATTATAACGAAAGATAATGAAATAAAATATAACAAAGAAAAAATCAATCTATTATTAAATCAAATACCTCAAGCCATAAATATGAAAGTATCTGCATTATTAAATATATATCTTGCACAAGTTAAGAAAGATTCTAAAGGACCAGATGATAAATCATTAACAAATTTAAAAATAAAATAAAATTTCTATCCATAATAATATCCAGAGCTTTTTTCCCTTTTCTTATTTTCTTCTTCTAATTTTTTTATCATATTTATATCCTTTTCTATTTTTTCTTTTAATTTCTTGCCTTTTTCCTTTAAATCGGTTGTATCAACTTGAAAATCATATAACTTGCCCAAGATTTCTAATGCTTTTGAAGCACCAAAATATCCATTTATTTGATTTGATAAATATGTTTCAACTAATAATAAATAAGCTGGTTTTTTAAATAATTGAGAATAATATAAAAATAATCCGCTCATTCCAATAACAGTATTTGATTTATATAAGTTTAGTTCTCCCAATTTTTCCTTTATCTTATTTATATCATAATATTTATTTAATGCAAATAAATAATTTGGATTTTCTGGTTCTAATTGATGTGAGCCTATTCCGCCAATTATACTTAATTCCAATAAATTAAATTTACTTATTATTCTAAATATTTTATTCATAAATTTATATCTAAAGTATAAAGATAATCCAGGATCTTCCAAAATCGCTATCTGAAAATTTCCATATAATACTAAAAAATTATAGTTACCAATTGGAACAGAATATAATTTATAACTTATATTATCTGATACATATCCATTTTTATTTATTTTAACTACATCAGGAAAGAAGTCTGTAATTATTCTTCCAACAACTTTTCCTTTATAGGTTTCTATTAATTTTTTTCCAACTATTTTTGACAAATTTCCATATCCTCCACCTATTGAATAAAGAAAAACAATATTACTCATACTTTTTATTTTTTCTTTATCAATTATAAATTCCATAATATATTATAGTATATTATTTTTATATAAAATTTCTCTTCTCATTTTTCTTCTATAATCACCCCATTTATCATCTGGAGAAAATTTAGGAGGTATTATTCTAGATGTCCTATTACCACAAATTGGACAGATTTCTTTAAATGTATATATTTTACAGTTTTTACATTTTCTAATCTCTTTCATATTTGTTTATTTCATAAATTATATTATAATTTTTAGCTTCTCTATTTATTAATTCTAGCATTTCTTTTTCCTTTTTTTGTAAATCAGACGGACTAATTGCAACATACCTTAGCATATATGTAGGAGATCCCAAATACTTAATCGTTATATTTAGATCATTTATCCTTTTAAGAAATTCCTTTATTTTATATATTCCATCTCCATCTAAACAATATGCTTGCATTATATACGTAAACTCATACTTTGGTGGATTTAAATAGTTAATTATATATTTATATAATAGATCGGAGTATTTTTTACTTATTTTATATTTATCCAAGACGCTTTTTCCATTTATATAAGCTTCCAAAAATACGCTATAAAGTTTGTTTTCTGGAACAATTTTAAATATTATATCTTTTTCTAATTTATCCATATCTATATTTTCCTTTTCGCTCATTATTTTCAATATATTATAAGCAACCATTTCTCTTTTATATTCAAAAATCTTTGCTTTTTGTTTATTTTTATCAACTCTCTTTAACGATAAAGTAGCCAATCTATTCTGTACATCTACATCTAATACTAAACATACAATCTTTTTACCTTCTCTAACTAAAATCCTTGGGTTTGCAATTCTTCTATTTGATAATTCATCTATTGGAATTATTCCATTAAAATTCTCATATTCATCTAAACTAACTTTTACATCTACATCTGATATACTATTTACTGTACATATAACATAATCATTCACCTTTGGAGGATCTTTTATCTTATACATCTTTAAAATATATTAAAAAATACTTATTAAATTTATATACGATTTACGTTTTAGTTACTAGGATATTATATGTAACCTTTTCATAGCAATTATATGAAAGATTCATTAAAATATATGCTGGTATTCCTAGATTTGAATTAAGAAGATTTTTAATTTCTGGATTGTTTTGTGCTAACTGTTGAAGATTTATAATACAAGATATTGCAGATGAGCTTATTGGAACATTTTGTGTTGGATTGCATGAGAAACCTTCTCCCCCATTTGGTATATTTATTGGAGTTGTTCCAATAATATCTAGTTCAGCATTTACATTAAAGGTAGCTTGACTATTAGAATATACATTATTAAAGCATCCAACAGAATCTTGGAAAGATATTGAGAAATATATATTTCCATCAATTTCATTTACATTAATATTAGAAGATACTGGTGTTATTGGAGATGATGAATAATATACAGGTTCCCTTAATGTTATTTGACTATTGGAATAGTTTAATTGCAATGGAATTAATACATTAGTAACAACATTCGATATATTATATTTTACAATTATTGGTATTTGAGAAGGTATTACCTGAAGACCGGGACTTAAAGAAACTTCAATATTTCCAATAGTAGAATTTGAAGGAATAAGTTGATTAGAAGAAGAATTATAAGTTGCTGGTTTTGCATTAAAATTACCTGAGTAAGGAGAAGATAAAGCATAACTATAAACATAATATGAAACTTCTAATTGAGAATTTGACATTGTATAAATATTATTAACATAAATAAGAGGCAATTTATAATTTAAACCACTTGATTCACTATAATTTAACGAAGAAGGGGCTTGAACATATATATATACATTTCCTGGTTGACTTACTGCCCATGAAGGTTTATATAAATTAGAATTTCTCATATTAAAAAATCCCAAATTTCCAGATCCGGTATTACCAGTAGGGCATGTAGAAAAATAAAATAAAGTAGTACCTACAAATAATATTGGTAATAAATATATAAATCTTCCAGCTTTCATTAATTATATTTTTACTTTATTAATTAAAAATTTTATCATGGTGCTAACCTGAAGTATTTGTATTATTTTGATTGATAGATGTATATAAATTATTTAAACTAACATTTCCATTTAAGGTAGTTTGAATAATATTAAAAGCTTGCTGAGCATCATTGATAAATCGAATTGTTGTATTTTTGATGGTTTGGAACATTTCATTATTTTCTAAATATCCAATGATCTGATTATGATATAAATAAGCTACTATTATTAAAATTATTAGAATTAATAAAAAGATTAATCCTCCACTAGAAGAACCTTCATCTTTCTTTATTCTTAAGGCAATAACATTATTAGGCTGATTAGTAATTGCTTTGGGTTGCTTACCACCCATATATAAAAATAAAATTTTTAGATGTTTATAAGTGTAGTATTAAAATTAACTAGAATATGAACATTTATATATCTTTATATTAATAAGATGTTTCAGAAATAAGAAAACTATCACAATAAGAAACAACAATATTATTAATATATAGCTATTCCAACTCTTCCTTTTTCATATAAAAATCCTAAATTTCTCTATTTATAAATTAAGATATTTGCAAGTAATCTATCTTAAGATAATTGTCTGTTTTTATTTCTAATAGATTTTCTGGCAATAAACAATTATATATATTTATTACGTAAGCTCCAACAGAAGAACTTATATTATATATACAATTATTATTTAATATAACTTCCCCAGAGCCCTGGCTAACTATAATATCTAATATATAATTTGTTAAATTATTTGGAAATGCTATATAAAATATATTGCTCTTTGATTCAATATATAGATTATTTATATTAACTGGATAAGATGATATCAAACTGATACTATTTTCTCCAATATTTAAATATGGAGTTAAATAAAATAGGCCTGAACATGAAGATAAAGGAATTGACAATCCATTTACAATCAATTCTACATTTTGGGGAGAATATGGACAAAAATCATAGAACATATATACATCTCCAGATATATGATAATAGTTAAAATTTAATGATGAAAATTTTAGATAATTTATATTTATGTTATTTAATATTCCATTCCCATTAAATATTATACTGGTTGGGGAAAACTTTATTTTTAGCTCATTATCCCCATTATATAGATAATTTGGAGAAACAAAAATACTTATTTCACCATTTTGACATCCAGAATATAATTCATAATTATTTACATATATATTAAATTTTCCATTATTACATTTAGAATAAGCAGTAATATTTATTCCATTATAATTATTAGAATAATAGAAATATAAGCTCTTACTAACTGTTCCATAAAATATATTTGTTTCAAAATTCAAAGTTCCTAAATTAATATAATATACTGGAATATAACTTCCTATTGTATAATTGCTTGTTATATAATAATAATTTTGGCTTTTTGATAATTGTATATTTTGAAAAATATATTGACTTACACTTATATTTGAAATATTTGAAGAAGGATATAATGTGATATTTGTTCCATTAATCAATTGTTGTAGTAGATATTGTTTGTATTGATATGGAAGAATAACCCAATATATAAAAATTACCATACCTAATAATATAAAGAATATACCCAAACTCGTCGTTTGTAATTTTTTCATATTTTAATAGAATATTCTTTAATATTTATAATTTATACCTTAATTTTCCAACAATACAGAATCTATCAATTAATTCAAAATTACTGACATTATTATTTACAAAATATATTTCTGCATCTATTTTATCTAAAATATTAAATAAATTTATAATTTTATCAATATTGTTTTCTTCTTTCATTTTTTTAAAACATTCTTCAGAAATTAAAACATATTCTATATTATTATACATCGCATTATTATATACTTCATCATATCCAAATGCCACCATATTTTTTTGCATTAAATATAATATTTCTTCAATTAATTTATTTATTTCCAAAATTTCTAAACTTTTTAATGTTTCATAATATTCTGTTCTTCTAACAAATTCATATATTCCATTTACACCCCCACTAGATACTTTATATATTTTTATATTTTTTATATTTAATTTATCCTTTATATAATCATAGAATTCTTCAGGATAAAATAATGGGCCAATTATACATAGAAATTTAATATCATAATCTTTTAATGTATTTGAAAATTCTGAAAATATTTTATATAATTTTGCTTTTTCCTCAGGATCTCCCTTATTTATCTTATAATATTCTTCCTTTATAATTTTTATCCCATTATTTATTATACCGAGAGCTATATCATTATTATCTATAGATATTACAAAGATATTTTCTTTTTTTCTAGAAGATTTTTCCAATATTTTTTCTTCATATTTTTTTATTTCTTCCTTTTTATACAATGTAAATTCTATAGATATTCTTATATCAAACGTATGATAATGTCCAATAGAATCTTTATCACTTGAATCAATTATCTTTCCAGAAATCCTTAATGAATCTTTATATTCAGAAAATTTTATATTTTCAACCTCTATTTTTATTTTTATTTTTTTCTTTTCTTTTTCATTCTCAAATTTCAATGTTCTATAATCATATCCTTCTATAATATCTCCTACATTAATTATTTTATATAAATATAATAAATCCACTTCATCTTCTACCTTAATTTTTATTGTTTTCTTATCTATTATTTCATATTTCATATTAGTAAGAATATTAAAGAAAGAAATATTGGAGGAACAAATGGTGCTCCTTCCTTTACTTTTACTTTTATATCATTATATTCTCCTAATTTCTTTAATATATTAATTTCTTCTTTTGAAAGACCAAATCTTCCAATAAACAATTTATTCTGGAATATATGATAAAATATTATAATAAATGGTATAGAATAATAAAAGAAAATCCTATTTAAAAAATAAAATATTAGTGGTAAAATTGCAAATAATAAGATAAAAAAAGAATTCATTAATTTAATATTATTCTTAAATTTTAATATATATTTATTTTCATTTTTATGAATATCAAAGTACTTTATTAATATTTCTTTATCTTCTTCTTTTATATTATTAACTTCTATCCCCTCTTCTATCCAATCTCCTTCAACCAATTCATTTACATTTCTTATAAATGTTAATTTTTTCTCTAAATCTTTTGATATATATCTAAATAGAAAATATGGGATATATATAAAAATTAGAGAAATTAATAGATAATAAATATTAAAATATAAAAAGAAAAGATTGATAAAATATATAGAAATCAATATTAAGATAACATTAAAAATGGAAATATAATATTTTTTTCTATTTTCTTTATATATTTTAATAGCTTCTATATTATGAAATATGAATCCAAACAACACTAGATAAAAAATAAATAACAATATCTTGTATATAGAAAAGAAAGATAATAAAAAGAACAAGGAAAAGAAAATAAATAGATCACCAATAGCCAATAATCTAAATAAATATAATATTATAAAAAATAAGAGAAGATAATATGAAAATAAAAGATCTACTGAATAAAAATTTTGAAGAATTAAATATAAAAAGTAAAATACATTAAATATCAATAGAATATATATTATTATATCATCTACAGATTTATATTTTATATCTTGATATGAAGAATATGCCAATATTATTATATCAAATATCAGTAAAGGGAGTATTTCATTCATATAAAAAATAAAAAATACAATTCTTATAAATAATTATTATGATGATGTGGACACAATCTGAATTAATGATGAAAGGAGTAGCTACTGATTTTTAAATTCCTATATATAAATATTTATTATGCCATTAATAATACCATCCCCAGAATATGCTAAAAGAAGGAAATTATTACAGATTAATAAAAAAATCAAAGAATTAGAAAAAGAAGAAAGTGGAAAAATAACTTTAATATTAAAAAAAGAAATAAATTTAAATAATGTTGACGAATCATTAAAATTTATATCAATGTTGAAAGAATTAGAAGGAAGAAATTTTTTTGATGAATTATATATTGTTAAATCTAATAAAGTATTTGATTATTTAGATATAGAAAAAGGATTAGATCAAAAAAATATAGAAAAAGAAAAACTAATAAAATTATATGATATAGTAAGTAGACTTTCAGATATAATAGATAAAATTAAAAAAATCTATTAATATCTATATTCCTCCTCTTTTATATTTTTAGATAATAATAATCTCTTTATATTCTCTATATCATTCTCCAATATTTTTATTTTCTCTATTTCATTTATTATATATTCAAAATTGGATAAATCAATAAAACTTTCTATTTTCTTTATTTTATTCATCAAATTTTCATAATCCGATAACACAGATTCCAATATATCTTTAGAATCGTACAATTCTGTTTTTACTTTTCTTATTTCCTCTTTAATATTATTCAGACTTTCTTCTAATTTATTATATTTTTCATTAATTTCCTCAATTTTATCCATTTCATTGATTCTTGATCTTAGATCTACAACCAAATTATTTAATTCTTCAAATAATGCATATATGCTATTTAATCTATTTTCAAAGTTTATATATTTATTATATAATTCTTCATAAGCTTTAAATTGTTTTATATTTTTAATATCATCATTTGTTAACTGTAATAAGTAATTCATATTACTTATTTTATTATTAATCTCAGAATATTTTTCCTCATATTTCTTTTCTATTTCTCCTAACTTACTATTAATATCATATAGATCTTTTTCTTTTATCTCATTTATCATTTCAGATATTTTATTATATTGTAATAAATCTTCAGATAAATTATCTATTGTTTTAGATATCAGATTTGCTAAATTATCTACTTTTGTTTTTAGATCATTGAAGTCATTAATATTTGTATATGAATCTTCTATTTTATTTAATTTATCTGCTAAATCTTCTATTTTATTTCTCAATTCTTTTATACTACTTATAGAATCTTCATATTTTGTTATTTTATTATTTAGAGAATTTATATCTAGTTCTAATTTATTTATTTTCGATTTTATATTTACTATAGTAGAATAATCAACAAAGTTTTTCTGATTGTTTTCTAATACATCTACTTTTAATTTTAAATCATTTAAATATCTCACTTTATCTAATAAATCTTCATTTAATATTTCTTTATAATTATTTAATATTTTTTCTACATTTTCTAATTCTTCTTTCAAAGCTTTCAATTGCTTATTAAATTCTTCTTTATCTACAAAATCATTCAAGCTTCTTTTTATTTCAGATATTTTATTATTAAAATTTTTTACATAAGAAAAAAATTCATTAATTAGATCTGTATCTTTATTTAAATCCATAAACTAATTATATATGATAAATTTTATTAAACTTATCATATGTTTTTTAACAATTCTTTTCTTATCTCATCAATTTCTTTCTTTATCATATCATATTTTAATTCTAAACTATACAATCTTTTTTTAATATCATCTATATCTTTAAATTTTAAGTTTATCTCCATTAGAATTATTTTTAGATCTTCTAATAATTTACTATATTCATTATTTTTATCAATTATATTTTTTAATTTTAAATATTTCTCATAAATTTCATCTTTTAATTTCTTATTTTTTTCTAATTCTTCTTTTAAATCCCTGATTTTATTTTCTAAATCTTCTATTATTTTTTCATATTCATTTATTTCATCCATTTTTAAAAAATGATAATATATCTTTTTGAGCTTTTCCTATATTTTCTACAGGTATATTTAATGCTTTCAATATTGGTTCTATGGCTGGTAAAACTTGTTTGTATATATAATATTCTGGATCATATTCATTATTTTTAACTTCATCCAATATTCTAACTTTATCTGAAATTTTTTCTCCGCCTTTCACTATTATATATTCAACTATAAATCCTCTCCTAACATCATAACCCCTTTCTTTATATTTCTTTGCTGCTATAATATGCGGAGCTGTAACTTCATATTCTGATGGATCTTTTCTCAATTGTTCTCTTAATATAAATTTCTCCTTAGGATAAATATGATTTCTTATATTTTTAATAACCTCTGATAAATATTCATTTATTTCTTTTATTTTTCCTTCTAGTGCTAATCTAATCACTTTTTCTTGAACTTCTCCAGCAATTTCCGACCAATCCCTTCTAACAACCTCAAAACCTCTCAATTTAATATTTCCATTTTCAGATAATAATGCATACCTTTTTCTAGCGCCACCTTCTCCGGATCTTTTTTCTACAAATATTCCAGATATATAATAATCTTCAAATTCCATTTCCAATGGTTTTGGTAAAATATTATTTATTTTATTTAATAAATTCAGAGCATTTTCTTTATTATCTACAATAACAAATATAGAATCTGTATCTCCATATAATATTTTATATCCGCTTTTTTCAATAAAATCTTTTACTTCTAATATGTGTTTCCTACCTAAAGCAGTTACTGAAGCTGCACATTCTAAACAATACCATCTGGAATTCGGAAAACCTAAATAACCATATGTAGAATTTATTATATATTTTAATGCTGTCTGTCTACTATCAATTATTTTATATTCCTCAGAATTTTTATCTAAACTTTTTAAAGCTTTCTTTAAATTTGCTCTTTCTTCAAATACTTTTTCTAATACTGTAGATATAAATCCTTTTTTCTTTTTACAAAACCATACTTCTGATTTTCCTAAACTTGTTTCAATAGTTATTTTATCTTTCATACATTCTTCATGTTCGCATTTCAAAGTATCTGGAGAAATATTATATCTAATTATTATTGATGGATATAAAGATCTAAAGTCAAAAACTGCAATATTTTTATATAAACCTGGTTTTGGTTCTAATACAATAGCACCAGTATATGTTACCCTTTTTCTTCTATCTACTTCCTCGAGATCCGGTCTATTTGGTATTATTTCATTAAATTCCTTTGCCCTTTTTATTAAATAATTTTCTACAAGAATTCCATATGTACTTCCAGATAATTCGTATAAAGTAATTCCAACTAATCTTGCTAATTCTAATAAAATTCCCTCAAAATATTTATATAATTTATAAGTTAATTCTACATCTTTTCTATTATATTTTATTAAATAACTAAAATCTTTTTTATTATAAATTATATCTGACATTTTATCCAAATCCATATCTAATTTTCCTTCTCCTAATATTTCCATAGCAACTTCATCTAAAGAATATGTTTCAGAATTTAATTGAGGTGCAAATATTGTTGTAACAATATCATATAAATCAACATTCTGTATTCCAACTATCTTATATTTTTTATCCTCTTCCCTTTTTTTAGTATATATTATTCCTTTTCCATCCCATCCAAAATCAAAATTGAATCCCAATTTTTTTGCTTTTTCATATAAAAAATATAGATCAAAATTATTTGAATTATATCCAACAATTACATCCGGATCTAAACTTTTAATTATTTCGTTAAATTTCTTTAACAATTCTAATTCACTATTTACTTTTATCCCCTCATTTGATTCCCCTCCCCAATATATTGAATAATATTTTTCTCCATCATATATTGAAATAATATAAATATATGCCTTTTCTGGTGATATTATAGATTTATTGGAGGCTGTTTCTATATCAAATGATATAACCTTTAATTTATATTTATTTTCAACAACCCCTTTATTTTTCTTTAATTTATAATAATCTATATTATCTCCTTTCTTTATTAATTCTAATTCCAAATCATATGTATATAATGGATATATATCATTATCAATTTGAAACTTCTTTATTATACTTATATCTCCTTCTTTTTTTCCAATTATTTTTCCTTCTTCCTTCAATTTATCAGCAAAATTCTTTATTTTATCATAATCATCTTGACTTAAATAAACTTTTATCACAGTATATTCTTTTCCTATAAAATTTTTCTTTAAAATTTCAAAATATTTTACATATTTTTCATCTTTCAACTTATTCTTTATTTCTTCTAAATATTTTTCATCCTTTAATATCAAATATACATAAAATGGTTGATCATATTCTATTCTTACCTTTTTTCCATTTTCATCCCTTCCATAAATATAAATTTTTTCTTTATCATGATCAAAATCTAATACAAATACTTTCATAAAAAATTATTGTAAAATATTAATTAAAATTTAACCCTTTATAACTGCTATTGGTCTTAATCTTACAACCATTTTAGATATACCCAATTCATCAGTTACTTTTACAACTTCATCAACATTTTTATAAGCTTCTGGTACTTCCTCAACTACACCTTCTTTTGTTGTAGATTTTACATATATTCCCTTTTCTTCCAAATTTTTAATTATTTCATTATAATTAAATGATCTTCTTGCAGCAGCTCTTGACATATTTCTTCCGGCACCATGTGCAGAAGATCCAAATGATAATTCCATAGATTTTTCAGATCCTATTAATACATATGATGCAGTTCCCATTGAACCTGGAATTAATACTGGCTGTCCAATTTTTCTGTAATCTTCAACCAATTCTTCCGAACCTGGTGGAAATGCTCTAGTAGCACCTTTTCTATGAACAATTAATTTTTTCTTTTTACCATCAACTTTATGTTCTTCAATTTTTGCAATATTATGAGCAACATCATATACAACATTTAGTCCAATATCTTCTACAGGATGATTATATATTTTTTGAAATGACTTCCTAATAAAATATGTTATTATTTGTCTATTATTCCATGCAAAATTCGCCGCAGCACTCATTGACTTCCAATAATTATTTCCATCTTCTGATTGAAATGGTAAATATACCAATTCTTTATCGGGTAATTTATTTATTTCTTCCCTATATTTTTTCAATCCTAAATCTATATAATCTGATGCAATTTGATGTCCAAAACCCCTAGAACCTGTATGAATTAATACTGTTACCTGTCCTTCTTCATATATTCCCAATTTATTTGCTATATCTTTATCAAATATTCTATCAACTACCTGTATTTCTATGAAATGATTTCCAGATCCTATAGTTCCCAATTGATCTATTCCTCTCCTAATTGCTAAATCTGATACATGTTCTATTGAAGCATCTTTTAATCTACCATAAGATTCTACATGTTCCAAATCCTCTTTCCATGCATAACCTTCCCTATAACTCCATTCTAAACCTTCTTCTACAGCATCCTTAAATTGTCCAGGAGATAAAACAATTTTTCCAGTTTCTCCAACACCAGCAGGTACATTTCTAAATATTTCATTCACAATTTCTTTTAATTTCGGTTTTATCTCTTCATATTTTAAATTTGTTCTTAATAACCTTACCCCGCAATTTATATCATATCCTATTCCACCCGGAGAAATTATTCCCTCATTTATATCAAATGCTGCAACTCCACCAACTGGAAATCCATAACCTTCGTGTCCATCCGGCATTACAATAGAATATTGTTGTATTCCTGGCAAACTAGCAACATTTTTTCCTTGTATTAAAGTTTTATCCTCTTTCATCTTTTCTATTAACTTATCATTTGCATATACTCTAACTGGAACATTCATTCCCTTTTCCTGAGGTATTTCATATATATTTTCAGATATTTTTCTTAACTTTATATCCATAAAATATTATTGATTATAATTCTTTAAAACATAATTTAAGAAAAGGAAGGAAATTCCTAAAATAATGAATGATAAAAATAAACCATATTGAACTGAAATATAATAAAGCAATAAAGATCCTATTGTACCACCCAAATTTCTAAATAAATATATATTTCCAAATTTCTGAGGATAATTTAATATTATATAATTATCAAAGAAATATTGAAACGTTGTCCATGAGAATGCAGCTAATATAAATAATATTAATATTATTATAGCATTATATATTTTTGATAAAGATAATATTAGAGATAATAATATTACAATACCCATTAAAAATCTAGAAAGTATTCCTATTTTTATTTTTCTAAAATTAATTTCTCTTTTATATATCTTATATAATATTGATGCATATAATCCATTTATAAATAATAAAAATGGAAAAATTATGGATAAAGAAAATATATTTACAGAATAAACTAAAGATGCGTAAACTAATGAAAATCCAATCAAGACAAATAAATTATATAATTCTAGATATCCCATTCTCAACTTTTTTATATTCAGTGGAAATATTAAGTTTTCAAATATAGGATATATAACTCCAAATTTATCTATATTATTTTCTGCAACTGAAAACATTTTATCAATTCTTTCCAACAAATTTAGTTCATATGCTGATGAAAATATGAATAAATATAATTTTCTGTATATAATGATCATTATAGATAATAATAACAAAATAGCAACAATATATATATTATAAATTAATGAAAGAAAAAGAAGAGAAATTTGTGGTATTACTTCTCCAAAAGTCCAATAAATATTAAAATAGAAATTTAAACTTACATCCTTATAATATAATAAAAATGAAAAATATGTAGATGAATATGTAATAGTAAATAATAAAAATGATAATATTAATAAATAAATATTTGGATAAACTAATAATATAGAAGATAAAAGAGACCCTATTACACCAATCATAGCAATATTAATATAATTTTTCTCATTTATTTTAATATTTCCAAATATTGCAGAACTTATTATTGATCCTATATAAGATATAGAAATTAAAGAATAATATACATTAGATGGAAAATTAAAATAATATGGATAAACAAAAAATAAACTATTTAACATTCCTCCAAGTAAACTATTACTAATTATAATAATTTTTTCTTTATAGTTCATTTTATTATATCTCTAAATTTTTCTTTTAATATATCCCCTAGAGCTATGCCTATAGCAATTGAAATAGAAATAACTATTCCACCAAAAAGTATTATAAACATATAGAAAAGAACTGGAGATAGTATATTTAAATAACTAAGCGTTAATACTAATATGAAAAATAAAACAATAAATCTTATTGACCCAAATATAAAGTTTACATACTTAAAATTTTGAATTGCTGGATATAAAAAAGATCTCAATATAAATTCCGTCATTGCATATGAAATTATCATCACTATTATTAATGTTAATAAATTATTTAATATATCAAAAATTAGTATTCCTATATTACTAATATATGGAATTATATAAAAAGAAAATCCAATGAAATAAAAGTATATGAAGAACTTAACTATATTTACTATTAGATCTGTAAGAGAATATGTCGTCATTATTTGTTTATCCTGTAACCATCTATCAAGACCAAGGACTTTTTTTAGTATTATTTTAAGTATTAATGCAGTAAGTTTTCCTATAAAATATCCAATTATTATAATAGAGACAGAAATTAATATTATTTTTAACATATCATAGTTAAATATTTGAAATATTTGATTGACCATATTTTCCAGCATAATATTATCTAAAAAATAGTAATTTATAAATTCATAGTCCTATTAAAATTGATATAACTTTTAAATGGTAAAATAATTTTACTGCTAGAGAGATCATTAAAATATTTTTATATTATCCGAATTTAAATAGCCCCGCGGGGATTCGAACCCCGGTCTCAGGGACCAAAACCCTGAATCCTAGACCACTAGACGACGGGGCTATATAGCA
>Ga0080005_129711_pt1 | contig 16953 bp, 14 predicted proteins | sample JossMetagenome_2_FD_69208 | JGI IMG/M metagenome (GOLD analysis project Ga0080005, IMG submission 69208) | Hot spring sediment microbial communities from Joseph's Coat, Yellowstone National Park, USA - JC3_ASED (SPADES assembly) (version 2) | ecosystem: Environmental > Aquatic > Thermal springs >... | reverse complement strand
ACCGCCACCTCCCTATCGATAATACTGCCTCACTTTATAGTAACAAAAGATATAATACTAACAATTACAGTAATAGCAATATTATTGATAGCAAGAAAAATAATTTAAAAAACTAGTCGAACTCCTCCTTCTTCTCCTCCTTCTTCTCTTTTTCCTCCTTCTCCAGCTTAGAGGCGGCAATGATCTCGTCGATACGCAGGATCATGGAAGCCGCCTCAACGGCGACTTTCAACGCGTTGAGCTTCACCGTAAGCGGCTCAATGAGCCCAAGAGCCATCATCTCCACAACCTTGCCCTGGTACACGTCAAGGCCGTAACGCCAGCCGTCAGGTTGCTCATGCTTATGAGTCAGCTCAGTCAATATGTCAATGGGGTCGAGACCCGCGTTCTCCGCAAGAGCCTTCGGGATGGCCTCAAGCGCCCTTGCAAAAGCCTCCACGGCGTACTGCTCCCTGCCGCCCACCTTAGGCGCGAAGGCCCTCACGGCCTTCGCCGCCTCAACCTCGGCGGCGCCGCCAGCAGGCAAGATGTAGGGCTCCTCCACCACGTCGGCCACCACAGACAGCGCGTCATCTAGGTTCCGCTCCGCCTCGTCAACAAGTCTTTCGAAGCCGCCTCTCACCAGGATAGACACCGCCCTCGGGTTCTTACACTGCTCCACAAACACCATCTTCTCATCGCCAACACGCCGCTCCTCCACAAGCCCGGCGAAGCCGAGGTCGGCCTCGGTCAAGTCCTCGATGTTTGTCACCAGCCTGGCACCGGTCGCCCTAACAAGCTTCTCAATGTCGCTACGCTTCACGCGCCTCACGGCAAGGATGCCGGCTTTGGCGAGGTAGTACTGGGCAATGTCGTCAATACCCTTCGTCGTAAACAGGGCAGTAACGCCAAGCGCCTTGAGCTTATCCACGTAGCTCTTGAGGATCTTCTCTTCCTCCTCCAGAAACGCCCTCATCTGAGTGGGGTCATTGATCCTGATCTCGGCATCGATCTCCGGCTTCTCCACCTCAAGAGGAGCGTCAAGAAGCGCGATCTTCGCATTTACAACCCTCTTAGGCATCGCGGCGTGCACCACCTCCTTGTCCACAATTATGCCATAGACAAGCTGCGTGTCGAGGAGGGAGCCGCCGTGCTTCTTCACGATCTGGATGTTGTCAAGATCCACATACCACTTGCCGTTTCTCTCTTCGGCGACCTGCAACACGGCCTTCACAGCCAAGTCTGCAAAATACTCCTTCACAGTCTCGGAAATCTTCCCGCCCATCGAGGTCATGGCTATCTTCTTCAAAGTCTCCGCGTCTGTCCTATTCACCGGGACCGCAACCTTTCGGAGGTGCTCAGCCGCCACGTCAAGAGCCTTCTTGAATCCACCCACCACAACGGTGGGGTGGATGTTCTTCTCCAGAAGCTTCTCAGCCTCCTCCAGCAGAGCGCCAGCCAGCACCACGGCGGAGGTTGTCCCGTCGCCGGCCTCCTCCTCCTGGGACTTCGATATCTCCACCAGCAGTTTGGCGATGGGGTGCTGGACGTCCATCTCGTCCAGGATCGTTGCGCCGTCGTTGGTGATGGTGATGTCGCCGAGGGAGTCAATGAGCATCTTGTCCATGCCCTTCGGGCCGAGCGTGGATCTCATAACCTCGGCTATGGCTCTGGCAATCATTATATTCAGCCTCAACGCCTCTTTTCCAAAAGCCCTCTGAGTGCCCTCCTTCAACACGAGCACTGGCACGCCACCTATTTGGGTTAATACTGCCTGACTCATGGCTTGACAAAAATTGTGTATATAAAAACTTTTCTGACGCCGGGCGCGCGCCGATACAGAACCAGGGAGAACCCCTTAGGGCAGAGGTCAGAGCAGGTCGAGAGTTCTAGCCAGAGGCACCACGGAGTCCTCCCCCACATATACCGTGTCTTCAAACTGCGCCACATAGCCTCTTGTCCTCTCGATGAGAACTTCGTAGCCGTGTAGCACCCCCGCCTTTAACGCCATCGCGATCGTGGCGTCGTCTATCTGCGGGAACCAGCGGGGCGTGAAAGGCAGGGGCCCCGCCTCGGAGCTCACCGCATCTATCAGCGGCTGGAAGACTTTGTGTCTCATCCTCGCCAAGCGGTATATCGTGACTTCCCTCCCGTCTGTCACGTAGCCCTCCCCATTGGTCGCGAAGGGCTCCACCGCGTATACATCGCCGGAAGAGAGCGTTTGAGACGCCGTTTTGTCCGGGTAATTCGGGATCACATAGCCGGCATGTAGAAGATACCGCTCAATTTTGTGCCCGGTGAGGTTATATATGGGGTTGAAGCCGTAGTTCTTTATAGTGCGCTCCACGACGTCGCCCACCTGCCACGCCCTGACCCCCGGCTTCGCCGTGTTCAACGCAGCTTCAAGGGCAGCTCTCGCGGCTTTAGCCAAGTTTGTAAAGACCGGGCCCAAGGCCACCGTCACCGCCGCGTCGACGATGTAGCCGTCGCGTTGAGCCCCCACATCGATCTTCACGAGACCCGTCTTCGGAACCAGCAGGTTGTCCCCCCGCTTCGCCGTGTAGTGCGCCGCCACCTCGTTTATGCTTATGTTGACTGGGAACGCCGGCCTCGCGTCGTTGGACCTGATGAAGGCCTCCACCTTTTCACATATTTCCAAAACTGGGACATCGGGCTGTACCAAGTCAAGTGCATATTTAAGCGCCTTATTCACCACGTCGCCTACCTGCCGCAGTAACCTGAGCATCGCTTAAAACGGGGTGGGGGTTTAAATTTTTGGGGAAAATAGTTTTAAAGAAGAACCTAGACGGCAACCATGGGAGCCTTAACCATAGTAGCGAAGTACATGATCGTAGCGCAGATGGAGGTAAACGGCGGCGTGGACAAATCCGACATAATAGGCGCGTTGTTTTCCCAAACAGAGGGCCTGCTCGGCAAAGACATGGACTTGAGGGAGCTCCAGATGATGGGCCGCGTGGGGAGGATAGAGGTCGACATAGTTGAGAAAAACGGCAAGACAAAGGTCAAGATATACATCCCAAGCAACCTAGACAGATACGAAACCGCCCTAATAGCCGCACTTATTGAAAGCGTCGAGAGGGTGGGGCCCTACCCCGCCTCGGTAAAGGTGCTAGAGATCAGAGATCTCCGTGAAGAGAAGAGGAAAAGAATTGTAGACAGAGCCAGGGAGCTCGTCAAGCTAATAGAGGAGGAGATCTTGCCAGATACGAAAGAAATAATCGACAAGCTGAAGGAGGACGTAGCCAAGGCGGAGGTAGTCGAATACGGACCCGAGAAGCTTCCGGCAGGCCCAGACGTCGACAAGACCGACTCCATAATCATAGTAGAGGGAAGAGCCGACGTGGTGAACCTAGTCAAGCACGGATACAGAAACATCATAGCTCTAGAAGGCATAAGCAGAGGGATACCACAGACAATAATAGACCTCAGCAAAAAGAAGTCCGTCACGGTGTTTATAGACGGCGATAAAGGCGGCGAGTTGGTGCTGAAGGAGCTGATGAAGGTGGCCCACATAGATTACGTCGCCCGCGCGCCGCCAGGAAAAGAGGTGGAGCAACTAACAGCCAAAGAAATAGCTAAAGCCATCAGAAACAAGATGACTCTGGAGGAGTGGCTGGCGCAACAGAAGGCGGCTGGAGAGAAGACAGAGACCCCCCCTCCTCCGCCGCCGGCGCAGCCGCAGGAGGCCATGCCGCAGTTCCCCTTTGACATAGCCAAAAAGATAGAGGAGATGCTCGGCACCCTGGAGGCGGAGATCTACGACGCCAACTGGATGTTGCTGAAGAAGATGCCGGTCAGAGAACTACCCGACTTCCTAGCCGCCACAGGCGATTCTGTATATGCCGTCGTCATGGACGGAATAACTACGCAGAGAATCGTCGACCTAGCGGCTAAGAAGGGCGTTAAGTTGATCATAACCGCAAGGGTGGGGCCGCTGACCAAGGTCCCTGAAGATATGAAAATATTGACGTTTGAACAACTACAAAAAGTCCAGTAGCGATTTTTCAGCCCTGCCTGTTTTGAGGTCGCCCTCCTTCACGCCCACAACCTCGGCGATTCTCAACGCGGCGGGGATGATCTGCTTCTCCACGTAATAGTCCACGTCGATTCTCTTAGGGTCGTCAAGCAGGATATACGGCACGGCCCTCTCAGACACCTTCTCCCCTCCCTTAACCACCACGTACCCTACGGTGGTTCCCTTCCCCACCCTGTAGCCTCGCTTCTTGAGGAGCAACGCGGCGCTTACGTGAGGAGGATGCGCCTTGTACTCCTCAAGCTCCTTATCGAGCGTCTTCCATATGATGAGGTCATCTATCTCGAACTGGTATCCTTTCAGCTTCGTGATGACGTCTTTTACGTATTTTATTACGTTCTGTCTTGCCTCTGCGGCGTTTCTAGACGTGAGTATAATCTCGACCACCTTCAGTTGCACCTCTTTGGCTAGTTCGCTCCAGTCCCCCCTCACCACTTCAAAACCCACGATGTCCACCCGGCCGTCTCTCAGCAAACCGGCGTACCTCTTCTTGGCCTCGGTGAAAAGCACCTTGACGTATTCCTTATCCACCTTGATCTCAATCCCGTACTGCTCCTCCACATATCTCATAAGTCTCTCGACGTCTCCGCCCCTTTTGATAAAGAGGCTGTCCGTGTCGCCGTAGATAACGACTATGCCCATCTTCCTCGCCTGCTCAATGACATCCCTCAGTATAGCCCTGGCAAAGGCGGTTACGGACTCCGCCACCTCCCTCCTATACCACCTCGCCCCCACCCAGCCCAGGTAGCCGTACATGGCGTTGGCCATTACCTTAAGTGCTCTCTGTCTCTCGTCGAGCACCCGGTATCCGGGCGAGTGAGGCGGGTATTTCCTCATCTCCTCCCTGACCACCTTCCTAAGGGCCACAAGCTCCCTGAGAACCTGCGGGACGAAGCCCGGCGGGCTTTTTCTGAACTTATGGCCCACCTCTGGCGCAACCACGACGCCGTCAGGGGGGTCCGGCTCCCCCGGCTCTAGGTAGGTGTCCGGCGAGAGGTTGTACCTCATCATGACGTTTGGGTACATAGAGGAGAAGTCCAGCACCAAAATGTCGTCGTATAAGCCGGGCCGCGGCTCCAGAACTATTGCGCCTCTATACGGCTCATACTCCCGCTCCTCCCTGTTGGGCGCCACCTCGCCCATGCGGTAGGCGTAGCGCAGAAGCATCCACTCCACCCTGCTGCCCACGCTGGCCGCGGCCACTTGGTCGAGGGGAAGGCCCGACACGGCGGAGAGCTGTATCAGAAACGGCAGGAGCTTATCTGCAAGCCCAAGCGTCGACCTCACGTCGTCTAGGACGTACTGCCTGAGCAACTGCCTTTTGCTTGGGTCGTTCCAGTATTCATAGATCTTGTGGCCGGGGATGAGGAGGCGCTCCGTCCTCTTCATAACGCCGAAGTACTCCGCGACGCGGTCAAGCGTCTTGAGCTTGATCTCGGGGAACTCCTCCACTATGTTGTAGAGATCCACGTTGGCCCTGCCAACCACAGACCAGTGCCCATACACGCTCTGCTGGGGCAACCCGCCGAGCCTATCTAACCTGAGCGGAACCCCCACCGTCCTCGCGCGCTCTGCTAGGTAGGGCCAATCGAAGTTGTTGGAGTTGTACCCAACAACCACGTCGGGGTCATACGACCTGACAAACTCCACAAAACCGCGTAGCGTATCCCTATCGTTCCCAGAGGTTTCGAAAACCTCCTCCTTGCCCTCGCCGGTCTTGACAGCGATGAGAATAACGGGGTCCCGGGCTGGGTCAGGGGAGCCCCTCTCGTTGTACACCTCTATGTCAAACGCCAAGACGCGGAGTGCCGGTGGAAACCCCGGGGAGATGCCTCTCCACTCCTTTACTACGTATTGGGGGAGGTGACCCAGCCTGCCCGCCTCCTCCACCTCTGCGATGTTCCAGCCGCAGGGGACCACGCCCTTGTCTATCATGTAACGCATGTAGAAACGTACGTCGGCCTCGTACACGCCGGAGACGCCCGGCACAGCCAGCGCCGCCTCCCTAAGCTTCCTTATGTCTTCCGGTATTTTGGCAACCGCCTTGAGGAACCTCCTGGGGCGGCCCAGAAACCTCCTCTCCACAACCTCCACAGCCCCCACCGGAGCGACGCGGGAGAGCGAAGCCTTAACCGCCGCCGCGTCGCAGACGGGGCAGTCCAGGTAGAAGTACGGCCTGAAGCTCCTGTCCACAACAACCACCCTCTCAGAGCTTTCTGAAATGCCGAAAATCCGCACCTCCGGCACGCCGCCGACCACGGTGTAGGTGGCGTCTAGAGGCCAGATCTTCAACTCCACATCTCCTACGTGAAATATATAAATAAATCGCCTATCTACTTCATGGAAGCCTTTAAGAAATGCCTAGAGGAACTGCCCAGGAAAGCTGGCACCGCCCACAGCCACGTAATCGAGTGGTTAATAGAGAGGTTGCGGGATACATGAAGCTCTACCTAGGCATCGCGGTCTTCACCACGGTCTACGCAATAGCACTTACGCTAGGCGTAACCACAGCCCCGGGGCCGTTGCTGTGGAACGGCGTAGTGGGGTTCATGCTGTCCCTATCCCTAGTGCTCGCCGTAATCCACCTGGCGGGGCCCCTACTCTACGACACAGCCACACAGGTCATGCGTAGCGCGCTGAACCCGCCGATAGACCTAGACCCAGCCCTGCAGATTCTGAGACCAGCGTCCTGGATTTTGAACATACTATTCACAGCGGCGCTTATACTCTACATACTCCAGATTAAAAGATGGATCGCACGCAGAATTCTAAGAGTGTTGCTGTTTTAGGCGGGTTGCCTACAGGGGCAGGGCATGCTTGACACCCCGATTCCTTGATGTTCAGATCCGCGTTCACACCTGCGGGTTAACAACGCTGTGCCGCTCCACGGGAAACCTAGCCTGTGGCGTATTGCTTCAAAACTTCGCCAGCTCCACGGCGGAGGCCCGGGAAATACATGTCGTTTGTTGCGTCTGGGAGAAAGTGAAGCCCCCTGCCGGATTTGGCTGAGGAAAACCTCGCCGAAGCCCCGGCCGGGATTCGAACCCGGGACCTCCCGCTGTCTCGCGGGATCGCTACGAGGCCCACGCAGGGCTTCGCCCCTGAATGTTTTATCCGGAGCCGGTGTAGTGGTTCGCGGGGCGTTTCTTTGTTTTTGTGTGTTTTTAAGTTTTTTGTTGAGTGTTTTGGTGGTGTTGGGGTTTTGCGTGAGTCTTTGTAGTAGGTGTCGTGTTATTACTAGGCGTTTTCCTCCCTCAGTGGTTTTTATGTGGCGGCGTTTTACATTAAGTTGTAACTAAAGCTGATGGTTGGTTCGTGTAGAGGAGAAGTGGCAGTAGACGAGCCAACGACTGTGAACCAGCCACTACGTTAAATATATGCAGAGAAGGTGAGATGTTGAGCACAATAAAAAACAGAGCCCGCGCAACCACTACACCGGCTCCCATACGGGGCTCCGCCCCTGGGCGCTCCGACCGGGCTGAGCTACCGGGGCCCGTGTTGACGTAGTGCTGGTGTTAAAAATTTTATGTCCGCTCCTCTCTTATGTAGGGTCTTGCGAGCCACCTTGGGGCTAGAGCCTTCAACCGTGTTTTTCTCATGGCGACCTGGACGGTGGCTAGGACGGCTATAGACGCAACGTACGGCACCACGTTTAGGAGGTGTGGCGAAACCTGTAGGAGCCTCTGCAGGACGTAGGCAAGCGATATGAAGAACGACGGTACAAGCGACGCCGCTATCGCCAGCAGAGGCGACCAGAGAGATATCATCGCCGTGATGACCGCCAGGGAGCCCCAGCCCATCACCAGTTGCTCCGACCAGCTCCCGTAGTACAGAAGCACGAGGTAGGCGCCTGCGGCTGAGGCGAAGACGCCTTCCACTAGGCCTGCCACCCTCCTTATGTTGTACACGTCGACCCCCATTAAATCCAGCGAGGCGGGGTCGTCGCCGGACGCCTTTATGGCAAGCCCCACCCTAGACCTTAGGAAGAAGTAGACGGCCACCGCGGCCACGACGGCTACGGCAAACGTCTCGACGCCGTATACCACAGGTTTCTCTATAGGCCTCCCTACGACGCCTCTGGCCACCTGCGACCCGACTCCGTACCCCACCATCGTGAAGGCGAAACCCAGCAGTATCTGGTTCAGCGCGAAGTCGTTGGACAATACATAGTAGAGGAGGTTATACAGAGTGCCTACGATTATGGCCGCCACGAAGCCCCAAGGCGGGCCCACTGCGGCGGCCACCGCCGCAGATAGATACACAACGCCCTCAAGTCCCAGGTTCAATACCCCAGCCCGCTGGCCCACCACTGCGCCAAGCGTAGCTAAGAGCATCGGCGCGGCGCTTCTCAAGGCCTCCAGCGTTATTGAGGCTACTTGGTCTACCGCCATACCACCTTGTACTTATACATGACGTAGCCCGCCAGCCCCCAGGCCATGGCGGTGCCCACGAGGGCGTTTGCGACTAACGCGGGGAGCCCCGCCACTTTTAGATTGACGGCGACTTGATACAGCCAGGCGATGTATAGAGAGGCCGCTGTTGCGCCTAGGGGGTGCAGACCGCCGAGCCACGCCGCTGAGATGCCGTAGAGACCGAAGCCGGTGCTCACCTGTTGCAACGTCATGTAGCGACCCGCGTCTCTGGTCATTATCTCCACGGCTCCGCCTATCCCTGCGAGTATTCCGCTCAGGCCTAGGGTCGCCGCGATATATAACTTAGGCTGCTTACCTGCATATCTCACAACCTCCTCCCCCGAAGAGAGGAGGCGCATCGTGAGCCCAACCCTAGTTCTATACAGCAGAACTACCCCCACCAAAACGCCGGCGAGGAGCACGGCGGCTAACACAGGCTCCATGTAGGGAGCCTCCACGGTGGCTATAAAGCCCTTCTTGGCGGGGTCCTTAAGCGGGCCCTCCACGAAGTAGCGGGCCGCGGAGACGGCGGCGAGCGACATGAGGAAGGTGGTTACGGCCTCGTTTACGCCGGGCGCTACCCTCAACGCCGCAGGTATTAGCGTCCACCCGGCGGCCGCCAGGGCCGCAGACATCACGGCCTCGGCCGCGTTATCTGCCGAAATCGCGGCGAGGGCGCCTACGATTGCCTGCCCCTCCTGTCCTATATTCCAGAGGCCGGCGCGGTAAGACACCACGCCGGATAGACTCACCACGCCTATAACCACGAAAACTCTAAAGAGGTACCCGGCGTCTACAGTGGCGAGGGCTCTGGCTGTTACGGCCAGATCCCCCGTCAGCGCGAACACGATGAGGATAACCGTTGCCAACGAGCCGAGAAACGCCGTTGCGTAGTGAAGCGGCGACGGGGACTGCCTCTGTACCAGCCTCATGTCGTCATGGCTTCGGCTATTTCATCTACGTCGAAGGGAGGAGTGAAAGACGCCGCGATCTCCCCCCTGGAGATTACGTATATCCTGTCTGCCCTCTCCACGGCTTCCTCCACGTCTTCCATGCTTACGACCGCGCCGCCCTTCACAGCGCTTTTCACAAGCGCGTAGAACCTCTCCGCGGTGTCTACGTCAAGTCCGCGCGTGGGGTAGGATGCCACCAATACGTAGGGCTTCACTAGCCACAGCTCGCGCGCAAGCAACAGCTTCTGCTGGTTGCCTCCAGAGAGGGCGGCGGCTCTTGTGGAGGGGCTCGGGAAATCGATATCGAGAACCTCCTTGGCCTTGGCCAGCTTCTCCATGCAGCCCTGTATGCACCTAATCTTAAAGTTGTCCAGCACGCTCAGCTCCTTGGCCAACGCGCGGCCTCTATCCTCCGGGAGATACGCAACACCGCGTCTCAGAAACTCGCTAAACGGCCTGCCCGTGACGTCTTCGCCGTTGATGATCAGCCTGCCTCCTCTGGGCTTTTTAAAGCCGGAGAGAAGAGCCATGAGCTCCTCCTGGCCGTTCCCAGCTACGCCTAAGACCGCGACTAGCTCGCCCCGCCGCACCTCTACGGTAGCCCGCCGCACCCTCTCGCCGGAGAGGTCCTCCGCGCGGTATATCACATCGCCTATGGAGGAGCTCTTGGAGACCCTCCGCTGCACCACGCCCTGAAACATGGCCTCGAGCAAAACCCCCTCGTCGAAAGGCCTCTCGTAGGTGTCTACTCTGCGTCCCCTCCTCAGCACGGTTATTCTATCCGCCGCCTCCACAGCCTCCCTGATCTTATGCGTCACAAAAACAACGGCTTTACCCATTTCGGCGAGTCTCCTAACTATACTCAACAAGGCCTTAACCTCCTTAGGGCTTAGAAGCGCGGTCGGCTCATCCATGAGCAGTATTTCGCTGTTTCTCGCAAGAGCCTTCACGATCTCGACGCGTTGCTTCTCGCCGACTGCAAGCTCCCCCACGTATCTATCAAGGGGGATTTCCACGCCTAGCTCTCTCCCGATTTTCACCGCAGTCTCCGCGTCTATGCCCGAAAGCTTAAGGTTCTCCTCCACGGTGAGGGTATCCACCAACGCGAAGTGTTGAGATATGACGGAAATCCCAAGACCCGCCGCGTGTCGCGGCGACTTGATCAAAGTTCTCCTGCCGTTGATATATATCTCCCCGCCGTCGGGCATGTAGACGCCGTAAAGAATGGCGATGAGCGTGCTTTTACCAGCGCCGTTTTCCCCGAGGAGTCCGTGAACCTCGCCCCTCCTAACGTCGAAACTAACGCCGTCTAGCGCCACTACGCCGGGAAAAACCTTCCTAATCCCAACGGCGCTAAGCAAAGGCTCCATGGGGTAAAAATACGGTTTTTAAGAGGGCAGTTGCCCGTAGCCCTCCACAAACCAGTCCATGTTGTACAGCTCGTCTTTGCTGAGCCTCCTCCTCTCGGGCACCCTCACCACGCCCTTCATATCCCTTACAGGTCCAGTAAACGGGTCCCAGACACCCTCGATAATTTCTCTTCGCAGTTGCTCCACGTAGTTTTTCACCTCGGCAGGCACGGCGGGGTTCAGCGGGAGGATTATGTCCGCCGGGTTCTTCCCGTGGTCGTAGTAGGCGTAGGCGTTTTTCATGCTCCACCAGTAGTCCCTAGGCCTCTCAGGGGGCCACTCGCTCCAGATGGACTTCATGCCGGAGACCCAGGCCAGATACGCCCTTATCGTCATCTCCACGTAGAGAGGCCCCCAGTTCACTACCTGCCCCGTGAGGTGAGCCTTTGGGCCGTACTGCGACATGTCGCTGTAGTGTGAGAAAGACCACACGGTCCTTCCCCGTTTCTGGTAGTCCTCCGCCGTCTGGAGGACAGTGGGGCTGTCCTCGGTGAAGGCAAGCACGTCGGCGCCGCTTGTCTCGACCAGGGTGGTGGCGGCTTTCCGCGCCCTCTCTGGGTCGTACCAGGCGCCTAGCTGGATGACGTCCATGGTGACCTTGGGGTTCGCCTCCCTGGCGCCTATGAGGAAGGCGTTCATGTGCCGGATGACCTCAGGTATGAGGAAGGCGGCCACGTAGCCCAGCTTGTTGGTCTTGGTAATCCTCCCCGCGACAACCCCATTTAGGTAGTAGGCCTCGTAGAGGTCGATAAAGTACTCGGCGAAGTTGGCGAGCCTCTGCCACTCATCCACATCTTTGAAGTAGCCGGAGCAGTGGGCGAAGAAGCGGTCTGGGTTCTCAGCGGCGGCCTTCTTAGTCGCGTCCATAAAGCCGTAAGACGCGGTGAACACCAAGTGGGCGCCCTCAGACACGGCACGTTTTATGTAGGTGTAGGCCTGGTCCTCCGGGACATTCTCCGTGTACGACGTCTCTACAATGCACCACTTCCCCGGGTCTGGACACAGCATAGACTTCAGATACCCCCTGCCGACGTCGTGCGCATGGGTCCAGCCGTAGTCGCCTATAGGTCCTACATAGATGAAGTGAACCTTCATCTTGGGAAGACCCGCGGCCGTCTTGGGGGCCTCTGCTGTGGTGGTAGTCGCCGTCTTCTCCACTGCTGTTTTTATGCTCTGCAACGCGACGTAGGTAGCCCCGGACCCAACCACGGCGCCCGCCGCAAACGCCGCGACGGTTTTTAAGAACTCCCTCCTGCTTGTCTCCATGATGCGGAGAGTTAATACTGCATATAAGCTTTTCTCCAAAGTATGCGGTACAGTTTTAACCAAAGAATTAAAGGTCAGCTACCCTAGGAGCGAGCACCTCACCTCATGGGCATGACTGTCATCACGCCTATCTAGAAGTCTGTACTATATTTTACATTTTCTTCTTAGCCTAAAAAACCTCTCATCCTGCCGAGGGCCAGCGCGTGTGCTTGTGCATCGGCGTTGCGGAGCAGGGCCACGTAGGTCTCGTCAGGCTCAGGTTTTATGTCCATGACGTCTAGCGCCGCGTCCACCTCTTTCGTCAGGTTGCCGCCGAGGAGCCTCTCAGCCCTCTCTCTGCAGTAGAAGGAGCTGTCGTATTTCCACTCGTATACAAGCGCCGGCAAGGCTTTCAACACGGCATCGAGCAGATCGGTTTTGTAAGCCCACATTATGAAGCGGGCATCTAGAAGCGTCGGGGGCAGGCCCGCGAAGTACCACGCGGCTGTATACACTATGGCCCTCGGCACTTGTACTCCGCCTTCCACGACTCTTCCATACTGCCTCCAGCTCACCCTCTCTCTGGTGGATGGAATGGCATCCGAGATTTCCACTATCTTCTGCAAATAGCCGGCCACAACGTCTCTATACATGTGAGATGCGGCCTTCACCCACTCCTCGCCAATCTCCACGCGGCGTGGAGGAAGCTGAGCAGATAGGATCTCCCTCACTCTTAAAAACTCCGCATAGGAGACGTCGTATCTAACGGCGGACTGTATTGTGGCGGTGCGGTACCCGGAGTACTGAAGAGCCTCGGCCTGGACTAGATGCGGGTTGTTCAGCCCTCCTCTAAACGGCGGAGAGCCCATCCCAACGACGGGCCACACCTTGTATTCGCCCTCCTCGTTTACCGCATCTATCTGTTGAAGCGCATACGCGAGGGCTAAGGCCGAGGCCACGTGTCCATGTCTCACCGCAGAGTCTGAGATGCCGAGGAAGATACGCATATTTTCTAAGACGCGGCCGCTGGTTGCGGCTACGCGGAAGAGAATCTTTACGAAGTGGGCTATACGTAGCTGTCTCTCTGCGTCTTCCACTAGGGGGATAAGCTGGATTGTTGGCCTGCTCTGCACCGCGCCGAGCTCCGCGAGATCTCTTGTCTTTAGATCAAGCGCCCTGTACACAAGCACCAACGTCTCAAAATCCTCAACCATCGGCAGAATTATCCACCTAACGGCGTCTACCCCCGCGACTTTCCGCGAGTAGCTGTTGGCAAGCACGGAGGCCTCCAGCGCCAGCATGCTACGCTCGAAATCCTCGAGTTGCGGGTTGGGCATCCTCGGCGTGACGAAATACCTCTCCCCAAGCGGGATCCCCAGGGCTATTGCCTTAGCCGCCACGTCCCTCGGCTGGGAATACGGGGTCGCCTTCCCCTCGTAGTCCACCATGACCTCGTCGCATCCATAGGCAAGATACGCCACGGCGGCTTCCTCCACTTCCTCTGCCGTGGTCACCTTGACGGTGGAGTCCGGATGTTGTGTACACATGAGCCGCGGTATGTACATTGCCTAGAGCGCGGCAGACCTATATATATTTTTAGCTGAACTATTTAGAAAAACCTCGTAAGGCCAGCGGCTCCCGGTATCGTGTAAGCCCTAAGCCCGAGACGCCTTAGATATCTTGCAAACTTCTCAGAGAATCCATAGACAGTATACACCAACCTAGGCGATGTCTCGTGAACGAACTCGACGAGGCTCGGGAAGTCGCTGTGGTCGCTAAGCGGAATGCCGTATATGCCCTCCTGGGCGGCCCTCCTCCTCACATGCTCCTCCGCATACCACCCGCTCACCTCCACCTTAAAATACTGAGACGGCGCTGACCTGAGGCTGGGGACGACCAACACGTCTGCGCCTGCACCCGTCGGGATGCCAAAAGCCCTGTTGTACTTCGCGACTGATGGGTGTGCACCTGCCCTAGGCCCAAGTAGCTTAGACACCTCCTGCGCCTTGCCCAGCGGATACGCCGCTATGGCCACCCCCCTGTTTCCGGCATGTTTCTCCACCACGTCGAGAAGCTCGTCGTACAGCTCGGCGCGGTTGGGAAAGACGTAGGCGGGATCTCCGTATGTGGTCTCCATAACCAACACGTCGGGTCTCTCCACAGGCTCTGCCGCGTCTGTCAAGATGGTGCCGGCGGTGTTGAAGTCGCCGGTAAACAGAATCTGCACCCCCTCCGTCTCCACGAGATACATCACGCTGCCCAAGATGTGCCCTGCCTCCACCACCGCCACCTGCACCCCCTCCACCTCAACGACGCTCCCGGAGGCGGCGGCTACGCGCCTCGTCGGCACGCCGCCTAGACGCAACGACATGGCGACAAACGTCTCCGGGGTCGCCACGACCTTGTGTCTCAACACATGGCGCGACATGTGGTCGCTGTGGCCGTGGGTCACCAGCACAAAATCCACAGAGCCCTTAATGGGGCCTGTGGGGTCAACCACGAACCTAACCTTAGAGCCCTCTACATATATGCCCCTGTCGTAAAAAATATTCACGTCGGGAACTAATCTCCAGATTTATATAAGTCCCCGCCGCAGAAGCCTTCATAAACTGAGCCGGCTGAGGGGCTGGGCTCCGGCGCCCAGAGACGAGGCCGTAGGAGATAGGGCGGCTGAGGGGCAGACCACCGTGCGGATACCTACAAACCAACCTTTTCCAGTCCTTAAACCCCCCAGAGATTTACGATTTTAAAGGGTCGATAAGTTGCTTACTAGGTTGAAGACTGGAGAGGCGCTGGGCTTCCCGTCGCGGCGGTGTTTGTCGAGGTTGGCTGTGTGACTAGGAGCGGCTTCGTGCGCCAGGACTTGGACGAACGCGGCGAGATTATTGCAGACTGGGAGGGGAAAACCAAGACGCCTGGCGTCTTCGTCGTAGATGTTTTTATAAACCGGGACGCCGCGGCTACTGTGATGTGCTGTCCCTTAGCTGACCTTGTGAGGAGGTACGCCACAGTCTGATGGAGAAGGCCTTTACGCCTAGCTTGCGGAGGCTCTCGGCCACGTCTAGGCTCAGCCCTCCGCCGTAGCAGTAGAAGACGTAGACCTTGTCCCGTCCAAGCCTATCTACAAGCGAGAGGGCGTCGTCGGGGTCTGCCCTAACGGCGCCCGGGAGGTGCCACCTTTTATACGACTTCTCATCTCTCAGGTCCACTATAACCGCGTCTGGCGGCGGTTCCTCGACCTCCAGGTCTGGCGGCGGCGCCAAGGATTTTATGTAGTCGCCTAGCTCCCGCTTCCTAACTACCTTCGCGGTCTTCAGCGCCTCGCCTACAGCGTCGCGCACGGCCAGGTCTATCTCCTCTATCTCCTCCCTCGTGGCCCACTTCTTCGGTCTCCTGCTAAATATGGCGCAGTACTCCGGCAATTTGGCCGAAAGCTCGTATGTGCCCACCCGCTGGGCCAGCTTTACGATCTCGTCTTTGTCCATGCCGATAAGCGGCCTCAGCACCGGCATGTCGATGCCCCGCTCAGCCGCGGCCAGCGCCTGCAGAGTCTGAGACGACACCTGCCCAAGGGATTCGCCGGTGACAAGAGCAGTTGCCTTGACCATCTGCGCCGCCTCCGCCGCGGCGAGATACAGCGCCCTCCTAAACGCGATGTTCCACAGCCCCTCCCTCACCCCCTTCCTAATCGCCCTGGCCAAGGGCCCACAGTCCGCCACGACAACCCTGGCGTTGTAGCCGTAGGACCACGACAGAAGAATCCTTATGACCTCCAGCGCAAGTCTCAGGGCGAGAGTCCCGCCCAGGTTGCAGTGGAACACGTCAACGTGGGCGCCCCGCCTCATCATCATCCACGCCGCCACGGGCGAGTCGATGCCGCCGGAGACCAACGCAAGCACCTTGCCCTCGGACCCAAGCGGGAGGCCCCCAGGGCCCTCTACGACCTCGGTGTAGAGGAAGGCCTTGTCCCCCCTCACCTCCACGTATAGCTCCACCTCGGGGCTCTCCAGATCCACCCTGCCCCCCGCAGAAACAAGCGTAGCGCCGACCTCAGCCGCCACGTCTCTCGACGTGAAGCTGTGCGAGCCCACCCGGTGGACCCTAACCGCGAATCTACGGCCCCGCACCACATCCCCCCAAAGCCTTGCCGCGGCCTCCGCTATCTCCGCAGTGGTGCTGAACTTAACCACGTGGGCGGGGCTCACCGACTTCACGCCGAAGACCCTAGACAGAGCCTTCTTCAAGCAATCCACGTCGCCCCACGCATACACCCTCCCCGGTTCCCCCGCCACCTTCGCCCCGCCGCACTCCTCCGCGGCCTCCCTCACGGCCCTCAACAGGAGGCGCTCCATCTCCACGCGGGTCCACCCCCTCTTCACGGTGAGTTCCCCAACCCGCACCAAAACGACCTCCACGGGGACCCTCTACACAAGCCTTAAAAATAATAGCCGTACTCTCTGAAGAGGCGCTCCATGGAGAAGTACTCCCTGAAGGTGCGGTATGCGTTGTACGCCACTTCCCAGTACCGGCCGCCGTAGTAGGCGTCGAGGGCCTCCTCCACCTTTCTTCTGAACTCCTGGTACTCCCGCTGATCGATGTCGGGCGAGTCGAGGGGCAGAAGCCTGTCCCGGTCCTCGCCGAAGAGCCAGCCGTTGTAGCCGTCCTTAACCACCTCAGTCACGGCTCCGTCGCGCGACGCCACAGACGGCACCCCGTTGACGCCAGCCTTCATAAACGACGTGCCCGACGCCTCCCATCCGCTAAACGGAGTGAAGAGCCAGACGTCGGAAGCCCATATGATCCTCCTCGCCGTCTCCACGTCTAGGTCGGGGAAGTAGTACACGTTCTCCATGGACTCAGCCGCCTCTCTGAACTTCTTCATCATCTCCACGCCGTAGTGG
>Ga0080005_140066_pt1 | contig 17005 bp, 18 predicted proteins | sample JossMetagenome_2_FD_69208 | JGI IMG/M metagenome (GOLD analysis project Ga0080005, IMG submission 69208) | Hot spring sediment microbial communities from Joseph's Coat, Yellowstone National Park, USA - JC3_ASED (SPADES assembly) (version 2) | ecosystem: Environmental > Aquatic > Thermal springs >... | reverse complement strand
AGTAACTGGAAATTGCACAGCATTGGGTATAAATAATAATGTCAATGGAATGCCATTATGTCAATTCTTATTGCAAGTACCATATTCCCAGTTAAATAATATACCAAGTGTAACAAGCTAATGTAATGAGTTTTTTTGAATATTTTTATAATAATTTTAATTTAATAAAACTAAAAGCTCCTGGTCCAATATATAAAAAATATGCATTTCATTTATGGTTAAATAGACTAAATACAAATCCAGATAATATATTTTCTTCTGTAATAACTCTTATATTATTTTCTATAATCATATATTTTATTTTAAGTTTTGTAAGCTTTCAATTTGCTTTTTCTTTATTAATATCTTTATTAATTTTATCATTCTATTTCGCATATTATCCAATATTTTATACACAGGTTGTTAGAATACAGGTAACATCGGAAATTGTATGGATAATTCTATATTTATCATTATATCTAAAAAGAAATCCTAATCTAGAGAATGGAATAAAATATGTAGCATATTATATGAAAGGTTATATTGCAACAGACTTTAAATCATTATTATATAACTTAGAAATAAATAAATTTAAAGATATAGAATCTGCATTAGAATATTATCAAAGAAGATGGTTTTATTTAAGTCCAGATTTTGTATATGCAATGACACATATTGTAAACATTAAATATAAAACATCTATTGATGATATAAATAAATTATTAGATAGAATTTTAGGATGGGTATTAAAGAAATCCCTAGAAAAATCCCAATTATATGTAGATGCCTTAAAAGAACCTGCAACAGTTATAGTATCTTTTTTAGTAATGATGCCAATAGTTAGTTTGATGATGCTACCAATAATATCTGTATTTTTATTAAATACTGTAAGTTTCTATTTTCTAGCATTTTCATATATAATAATTTTACCAGTTATTACATTTTTAATAATTCAAAATTTCTTATCAAAAAACCCATTTGCATTTTCTGTTCCAGATTTATCCTTAGCAAGAGATTTACCAAAACCTGGAAAATTTAAAATTGGAAACAAAGAAGTTCCAGCAATAATAATTTCAATAATATTAGGATCAATTGCAGTTTTGGGAATATATCATTTAGTTTCTTTAGCTATAAGGATCACATTTATTCCACATGGATTTTTGAGTGATTATTTAAATATAGTTTATCAAGATAGAGCATTAATATATTCTGTTTTAACTTTAACATTACCTTTAGGATTGGGTTTAGGTATAGGATCTTATTATTATTTAACATCTTTCCAAAAAGTTAAAAAAATATATCAAATTGAAGAAATAGAAAATGAGTTTCCAATTGTTGTATATGAATTTGCATCATTATTAGAAGATGGATATCCATTTGAAATAGTAATTGAAAAAACATATTATAATTATAAAATAATAAAATCATCTGGAGTTATGGAAAATTTCCTAAAAACAACATTATATAATTTAAGAAGGGGTTATGATTTGAGTACTTCTATATTCGATCCAAAAATTGGTTCATTAAATTTATATCCATCAAAATTAGTAAGAGAATCTATGCAATTGTTAGTTACTTCTGCATCAAAAGGTCCTGAAGTTTTATCAAAGATTGCATATAATGTATCAATAAACTTAGAAAATGTAGATAATATAAGATATAGTGTAAGAAAAATATTAAATGAAATAATTGGATTAATAGATATGACATCAAGAAATTTAGTACCATTAATTTCTGCAATAGTTACAGTTTTTAATAATGGCATAGTTTCAATGCTTTTTGCACTTGCATATTTCTTTCAATTAATAGACCAATCTTTTGGTCTTGGTGGAGGAGCAAACTTATTCAATTTCGTTGTAAATACATTTAATCTATATAATTTAATACCACCAACATTTTTTGAAGCAATAATTGGTATATTTTTTATAGAATATGTAATAATAACTTCATATATGAGTGCTGGAATAAAATATGGATTTGATAATACAATGACATCATATTATATAGGTAGAAATTTATTATTTGGAACAATATTTTATGTAATATTTTCAATATTAGGAATATTGATAGTATATACAGTATTTGGCCCATATTTACCAACAAGTATACAATTATGAAATTGCAGCAATCAATATATTGGATTATAATAACTTTTATATTAATTATAGTTGCTGGTCTATTCTCTTTTTATTATATTTATAATATAAAAAATAATTTGAGTGGAAATAGTATACAAACAATTAATTGTCAACAGTTAGAAAATCTATATAATAAAAGTTTTCGGGAAATAATTAATATTAAAGTATTTCTTAATGAAAATTGTACAATAAATGGAATAACAATACCTGCAGGCTATAGAATTATATATATTTATAACGGAAGTATTAATTATATATGAAGAATGATATAGCAATAGATACTGTATTTATTATTATAATAGCAATAATATCTGTTGTAGTTATATTAGATATTATCTTTACAAAATTTTTTTACAATTCTCAAGCATATTATTGTCAAACATTAATATCACAAGGTGGTTTTTCTCCATCATGTGAAAAATATTATCCTTCAGCAATAAATATTATGTATACAAATGAAAGTAATGATACAATTTATTCAGATATAACAGGATTAATATTAAATTGTTACAATAATAATGTAAATACAAATAAATTATTTAATATATGTTATGATGTTTATATAGATGAAAATATTATTCTGAATTCATCAATATTAATTCAATATATACAAAATTATACTGCATTTAATCCAAATAATATTATATTTCATTTAAATAATAGTGATGGAAATATATATCCATACAAAAGTATATTTATAATATATAACAATAGTTATATTGTAATATGGCAATAAAGTCTCAAGAACTTCCAATTAATTATACATTTTTAATTATTATAGGAATAATTGCTACAGTTGTAATTTTAGGAATAATATTTTTATTAAGGGGAAATATAACTTCTTACATTAATAATATAATGCCAAAATATAATAGTACACAAACTGTAGTAGAAACAAATGTAAGTTCAATACAAGATGTTGCAATGGATATAGTATCATGTTATTATAAAAAAGCTCAGGGTCTTTGTTATCTAATTAACTATCAAGGGAAACCATTTACATGTCAGGATTTAATAAATAATGTAAATAGTATAGATCCAAATGTAGTAATGCAAAATTGCAATTATAATATAAATCCAGGAGAATATATATTAATATATTCAGCAGGAAATTATGTTTATATTAATGTTCAAGGATAAAAATGGAAAAGTGGTTTTGGATAATTGTAACAATTATTGCTTTTGGACTATCTTTATATTTATATTTTAAATTTTCAAGTATAAATAATCAGACTCAATTATTATATCAAGATATTTCATCATGCCAAAATTTATATACAACAATTGAAAGAGTATGTTATTCAAATACTGGAACAAAATTTTATATTAATATTGAAATAAATAAATATTTAAATTATATTTATGCTAATAATAATTTATTAAGTTGCTATATATATGATAAATATTATAATTATACTCTACCATGCAATGTAATAATAAATACAACAAATAATATGATTCAATATTATACTTCTGGATTATTTTATGAATTATCACATGGAAATCCAAATGAAAAAATACCATTACTTGTTGAAAAGACATCTCCAACAGAAGTAACAATTTATATAGAAAAACCAAGTTAAAAAATTTTTAAAATTTTTTAAATATTATTAATTCATAATGAAAAGAAATCAATTAAATTTGCTTTCAGTAGCAATAATATTAATAGTTATATCATTAGCTTTTATAATATATTATCAATATTCTATGAATGTTAAAAAACAACAAGAAAATTTAATATTTGAAAATTTTATCAATAACTTACAAAATTTAGAGAATACAATAAATAGTATTCAGGGTACTACTTATATAAAAGTTGATATACCAAATGGAATTATATTATATGCAAATGGTACTGAATTAATAATACAATATAATAATAATAATTATACAATTAATTTTTACAAGAATGTAACATTGTATAATAATAATCAAAATGTAAGTTTTCTATATCCAAATAATTATATATATCTTGTTAGTACAAATGATACTGTTTTTATCACAACAAACCTTCAAAATTCAATTACAATATTAAATGAATATTTACCAAATGGAACTCTTATATATATAAATCCTGAAAACATCAATAACAATAACAATAATAATGGAGGAAATACAAATCAAACCAATCAAACTAATCAGACAAATAATAGTATTAATCCAAATGATCAATGTTTAGTTAAATATACTGGACAGGCAAGTTTTTTCTGGGGTAATGTAAATGGAAATAATTATTTACCTCCAATAGGAGATCAGGGAAATTGCGGAGATTGCTGGGCTTTTGCTAGTTCAAATGGAATTGCCTCAGTGTATATGATAAGAAATGATAAACCCAATGAAGGATTAACATTATCTCCAGCATATATAGCAATAAAATGTAATAATGGATATCCAAATGCTCCAGGATATTGTGGATACAATAGAGGTTGTAATGGTGGTTGGCCATATTTCGGAATATTATTTACATCCCAATATGGAATTCCGCCCGATCCAAGATGGAGCTATTATGAATCTACTTTAGGAAATCATTGTCCGCCAGGTATTTATCAAAACTATCAAAATTATCCGGGTGATGTGTGTAATTTTGATTATAATGGACTTACTTCTACATTATATTATCCAAAAGGTGTTACTGAATTAGTTAGTCTTTTATTAGGCAATGGACCATTATCTGATCAACAAATAATCCAAGATTTACTATGTTATGGACCATTAGTAGTTGGTGGATTGATGGGAGGAACAGGTGGATCCAATCCAAATATATATCCTGAAAAATATGTAGTTTCAGGACATGCCATGCTATTAGTTGGCTATATCACAAATTCTCAATTATGTCAGAAAATGTATGGAACTCCTAAATGTTGGATATTTGAAAACCAATGGGGAAAAGGATCAGGATGTATAATTATTGCTCAAAATGGCGAAATTGGCGTAAATTACTTATGTAGTGCTTCTAAATGTCCTATTACTACATGCAGTGAATATTATTTTAATTATCAACTTTGCAATCAAGAACTACAGCAAAAATTACCAGGATGGGCATGCGGAGGTGTTTATTGGATGCAAGATGGATATGTATACGTACCATTTGATCAATCTCCTTATGGCCTATCATTTCCCCAACTTGAGATTGTAGCAATACAAAATGTCACTCTTCCGCAATAAAAAAATATTAATATTATTTATAATCATTTTTATAGCTTTACTTTACAGTATACGTTCTATGATAAATCCAATGGCAGTTTATTGTGAATATGGCGGGGGAACATATTATACAAACAGCACAGGTTCTTATTGTATTGTAAATGGTACATATTTTGATGCCATGCAATATTATGAAAATGAAGTACCACCCCAATATTCTTTCTGTGCTCATTATGGATTAATATATGTAAATAGTAGTTATTGTGAATATCCAAATGGAACTTTAGTTAGCCCATATGCATTAATTCCTCCATCAGCATATCAAGACCTAATTATGCCTCCACCACCTAGAGTATGTAATAGTTTGCTAAATTGTTCAAATACACCCTGGTATTATCAACCATGTTCAAATCAGATCTATCCATGTTTTAATCCACCATATGTACCACCTTCTTATTTAACAGATAATGCTTCATATCAGACAGTATTAGATGTATATAAAACAGAATATATGTGCGGATATTGTCCAGAAAACTTATCATTTGAAGGAAATTGGTTTAGATGTCCATATAATTATTCATTAAATCAATTATATCAAGAATTTCTAAAACAATGTCCACCGCCAAATATTGTTTATATATCATGTACTGGTGTATTTGAATGCATAAATCAAACTCAAGTAAATCAAACAAATAATAATCAACAATTAATTTATCCGCAACCAAAAGTAAGTAACAAAAGTAATAATGTTAACCTAATTTTACCAATAGCAATAATAATAGTAATTATAATAATAGGCTTAGTTATTCTTTTATATTATCTAAAATGAAAAATCAAATAAATACATTAGCATTTGTTATTATTATTTCAATAATAGTTTTATCAATTCTTTTAGTTTATCTATTATCAACTAGTTCTAGTTCTAAAACAATGCAAACATATAATGTAGAAAATCAGTATACATTAACAATTCAAAATAGTATTGATTTATTACCATATATTTATGATCATAAAGTTAATTTATCCTATGCATTTTTATTATCGTATTTCTCATCTTCTGGAAATGATACATATTGTATAAATCAAAATACATGTACAAATATATCAGAAGATTTAATAAATTATTTTAATAGTATATATGGAAATAGATGGAACTTAACTATATATTTTATCCCACCAGTAACTGGATGGGTTGTTCAAATGTTTATAGTAGGTGGTAATCTTGAAAACTGGGATCCATGTTCAATGAATCCTCCACCAGATCCAGATGGTACACAATGGTATGAATGGAATTATACATATTTCTTTGTAGATAATTATACAGAAAATATTAGTATACCAACAACTCAAACTTTATATGGAGCAGGATGGGTAAACGCAACAGCACCTTTTCATCAATCTCAATCAATAAGTTTATGGGGATTACCAACATTATATAATGGAATGAATCAATCTCTAGCTGTACAAAATGGATTTTGTACACCATTAACAGAAATATTTCCAAATTATAATTTTACAAACGCTTCTGTATATTGTCCTCAAGGTGAATGGAATTTATTTCCAAATTATGAAGGACCTAACGCAATAGCTCAGCCTACCTCTTATTTGCCTCATTTCTTTTCTGGATATTTATGCCATTATACTGGGGGCTCATGTCCTGTGACTGATAATCCATATCTAACAACTGAACCTTATTATTATCAAGCTCCCCCTATTTATAAAACTGCTACTGATATAAATAGACTAGCAGAATTTATAATCCCACAACAATATTTAAATAAGATATGTCAAGAAGAATTTGGTACAAGCTATTCAGGTCCTTCCCAACAATGTGGAGGTCAAGAATTAATTGTTGGATCATTTTATAGAGGTGTAGTAAATATACCACCAAATTGTCAGCAAGTATTTATAGATTATCCATGGCATGAGGTAATAAGATTATATATTTCTTTCTTAAATAAGAGTGAAGAGCCAGATTATGTATTTCTAGCAGCAGATCCTTTCTGTGAATATGAACTAAATGGAAAAATAGTAGATTGCCCAACTGGTGTATTTGATAATATACAAAATGTAAATGGAGTTATTGTTGGAAAAGAATGCCCTTTGGTTTACTTAGGAAATATTAATATAAACAGTGAAGGATTTTATAGATTTAATATTACTAAATGGGTAATAGATGATAGAGATCCAAATACAAATCAATTTATAATTTCTGCAGTATATTATGATCCACATAGTGGGGGAAATGGTGTTGCAATGGCAAGAGCATATTGTATTACAAATACCGGAAATGTAGAAGAGCTAAATGCATATATTTATCAAGGTAGCGGAGAAAGTATAAGTCTAGGATATCCAATACCTCCAAATACTAATACATATGTTTATTATATATATTTACCGGTAGATGTATCATTTTTAGGCGGATATTTGGTTGCTGAATTAACAGTATGGTAAAAAAAGAAGATAAAATTTTATTTCTTATATATTTAATATTATTTTTACTTTTTATTTATATTAGCAATTTTAATATTAATATAATTATTTTCGGTACAATATACTTATTCTTATTGTCTTTTATATTAAAGAATTCAAAAAATACATCTTTAATATATAAATTAATATTTCCCTTATATATACCAATTGGAATCTTTGGAATTTATACCAATTTACCTTTACCATTTCCATTTTCATCAATATTTACTTATATAGTAAATTATTGGGTATTTTATTTTATAGCATTTTCTATGGGATATTATTTATTTGAAAATAACTTTTATATTTCAAAAAAATCATTAATATTTTATATAATCTCAATAATATTATTTATAATATTATTTTTTCTTGAATTAATATATAATTCTGCAACTACAGATCTAGATGTAGTAGTAGGATATATAGTAAGTTTATTCTTTGTCTTTTTATATTTGCATCTTCATATTTTAGAAATATTATATTCATCTTTATTTATTATACTTGCCATATTTCTATTTCTAGTTATGTATTTTAATAGCAATGAAATATTAATAGTAAGAACAAAAATATTTGAAAAGATATCGGAAATATATAAATACAAAAAGTATATATTTCTATTAATATTTATTATAATAATATTACAATCTATCATAGCCATCTATAAATTATCATTTTATAATAATCTAATTATAGAAAGCTCAGTTGGAAAATATGCTATTTATATGTATAAATCATTAATATTTTTATCTATATATGAATTTATCATTTATTTTTTAGTCTATAGAAATTTAAAATATAATATTCCAACAAATTATTTCTTACTTTTTACTATGGTTTTAATAATATTTTTTGGAGAATTATATTTATCAAATGTGGATATTATTTCTGTAGCTTTACATACTAGATACTTAATTGCTTTGTTATTTTTCTTTATGGGAATTCATTATAAAATATATAGAAATAGTAAAAAAGCAATTACAAAAGCCCTAGGTATTTCTATCGGTATTTTAGTTTTGTTACAAAATATAACTGGAGAATTACTTGAATCAGTATTGTTTGGAGGACCAAGTAGTATATATTTAATATCTATACCAAATATATTAATAGCACTTGGAATTATACATGGGCTAGTAATACCAATCATTATATTAACATTTATATATTTACATGTTAAATTAAAAATATGAAAAATCAGGGAGAAGTTATTTATGTAGTTTTATTTTTAACAATTGCAATATTAATAATTCTTCTATCTTTTTATGCGTTAACATATAATTATAATCAAAACGCTGTCTTTAATAGGTTTACTTCTTTATCTACATTATCAAATTATTTTTTAGGATATTTACAAACATTATTAACACAAGAAGGTTATGCAGAATCATATGTAGCAGGGACAAATGGATGGGGAAAGGAAGAATGGGCTTCTTATCCTTACTGGTGTATACTACCTCCAAAATGTGAAAATGCACTTCAATATTATAATAATTTGCTAACTTCTGGATATGAAACTTTATTAAGTTTCGGAAGACAATATTTAACTGCATATCAATATTATTATCCTTATAACATATCTTTCAATTTTTCAAATAATTATCAAGCAGGGATTCTTGGAGATTGCAATAATATAACTTCTGGAGAATATAATTATAATTTTCCTGTTTATGTTCAAGGGTTATATATAAATATTACAGGTCCTTCTTCAGGTTCAATAATTCCATATGCAACTACATCGAATATAACAAATAATCCTGCTTTTTATTTATATAATTTGGCATTTCAATTTTCTCAAAGTGGAGAATTTTCAGAATGTTCTTTCCAAGATTGCTATAATGAAATATATAATCATGTTACAACTAATATTTGTGCACAAGCCTTTGAGCAATTTTCAAATAATCCATATATTCAATGTAATGAAACAATAATTCCATATCAATGTATAGATATTCCTTTATGTAAAGCATGTTTATATCCATGGGAAATTGCATGTAGGGTAATATTAAGATGCTCCGATAACCAATATAATGTATATTATAATGGCAATACATATCCACAAACAATAATAATTACTTCTATAGTTTTTTATGAAAATGTAACAAATCAATATTATTTAATTTGCAAATATAAATGTACTGAAAAATATGATTTAACAAATAATCAAGTAATATCTAAAGATTGTACATTAGAAAGTCAGCAATATTCATGTACACCCCTTAACGGTTGTGGTAATGTAAATACAAATCAGCAAGACTGTGAAATAACATATACATTTCCATATTATTATTCAATCCCAATTGAATGCTATATGTGTATAATCGGTTCTGCTCCATGTCCTGTCTGTTTACCTGGAGAATGTCAAAATAATCCAACATGTCCAGAAACTATACCTTTCCCAGATCAATGTGTACCGCAACCACCTAGTCAATCTTCATGTACACAATCTGGAGGAGGTGGAGGACGTGGAATTATAAGATAAATAAATAGAATGAAAGAACAATTATCTATAGTATTTATAACAATATTAATTGTATTATTTTTAGTTGGAATGATAATTTTATTAGCTATATTTTCCAATATAAATTTAACAAACTATAAAGAACAAACTTCTTTTTCATATCAACAAGAAATAATATATGATCTATTTTCTCCAAATTGTTTAGGATATCCAAATTATCCAATATATTTTACAACAATAGAAAAAATAGAACAATTTAATCAAACATATTATAATGAACTTCCAAATTGTACAATATTTCCTTATACATTTAGGGCAGAAATAGATAATTATAGTTTTGGAATAATAAATTTTAATGGAAATTGCAATACATATGTATATCCAATTTCTATAGCTTATTCCTTGGATTATATTAAATTAACTATATGTAAAAATTATTATTCAGATTTTTATTATTTTTTATATTATTTTTGTTTAAGTAACGAAAGTACTTCAAATCAAACATTTGTATTTCTATTCCCAACAAATTTATCTGGAAATATTACATGTACAGAAAATACAAATGGAAATATTATATGTAATTATATACCATGTTATTCAATAAATAATATTACATTTTATCAATTTGTAACAGTATATTTAGAAAGAATTAATCAAACATATTTTAAGATTGCATAAATTTATTAAAAATTGCTATTGATTCAATAATAATTTTTGCAGCTAAATTATCACATACTTCATTTGAAAATAATTCTACCAAATCAAAACCAATTAAATTAACATTCCTTAATTCTTTTATAATCTTAAAATAATGATATGGTCTAATTCCAATACCTTCCAACCAATGTCCACATCCTGTATCAAATACATCTATATCAATTGAAATATATAAATTTTTATTTTCTAATATATTTGATATTTCTTTTGATATTTCTTTTATATTATCCCAAATATATAAAGGATCATAATATTTTATCCCCCATTCCTTTATTATATTCTTTTCTTCAAATGACAGATTAGATATACCTACAAAAATAATTTTTTCAGGTTCAATATAATTTTCTTTTATTAAATGATAAACAAAACTTTGATAATTTGGATATGGATCTGGATGAGTATCTGGATGTGCATCAAAATATAATAAATAAAAGTCTTCCCAATTTTCTTTAACAATTTTTAATATTGGATATGTTATTGAATGATCTCCTCCCAAAAATATATATTTTTTATCTTTCCTATATATTTTTTTAATTTCATTATATATTTTTTCATATAATTTATCCAGATCTTTTATATCTTCTAAATCTATATCACCATAATCATATATTTCTTCCATATTTATATCTCCAAATACTGGAGAAAATATTCTATATGATGCGTCTCTAATTGATTCGGGTCCTTCAATATAATTTTTTATATGAGATAAACTACCAATTTCGGATGGGATTCCTACTATTATCCATTTTGATTTATCATATTCACCCCGAGCATGTGCAAACATTAAACTAAAATAATTATCATACTTATATTTTTAATGGATAAAGAAAAGATGATTGAAGAATTAAATAATCAAATATTAAAATGTACTAGGTGTCCTTTATATAAATTTAAAACAAATTATGTTCCTGGAGATGGTAATCCAAATTCAAAAATATTATTTATAGGGGAAGCCCCCGGTAGGGAAGAGGATAAACAAGGAAAACCTTTTGTTGGAAAAGCTGGACAAGTATTAACTGAAAATATAAAAAATATATTAAATATGGATAGAAAAGATGTATATATAACTAATGTTATTAAATGCAGACCTCCAGAAAATAGAGAACCTGAAGAAGAAGAAATAAAAGCATGTTCTATTTGGTTAGAAAAGCAATTAGAAATAATTCAACCAGATATAATAGTAACTTTAGGTCATTATTCGACAAAATGGATTTTTAATTATTTTAAATTAAAATTTTCTTCAATAACAAAATTAAGAGGAAAAATATTTAGAGTAAATAAATGGGGAAAAAATGTTACAATAATCCCAACTTTGCATCCAGCATCTACATTATATCATAAAGAATGGAGGGAATATTTTGATCAAGATTTTAAAACAATAAAAGAAATATTAAATAAGGATAAAAAGGAAGGAATATTAAAATTTATATGATGATGTTGCGCGCGACTGAATAAATGATGAATACACCTCCTCCCTGAAAAAATATAAAATAGTTAAAATATTAATTATTTTATGGATAATATACAAGATTTAGAAAATAAATTATTGGCTCAAATAAGAAATCTATTATCACAAATAAATAATAATATTTTGCAATTACAAAGTTTAAATGAATATGAAAAGAATATTGGTGGAAATTACTACTATTTATATAACTATCAAATGCAAGAAATTAATAATTTAATAAATTCAATGAAATTATTAATAAGTATTTTAGAGAGTATAAAAGATTATATAACATTATATTATAAAGAAATAAGTGAAAATCCATATATAACACCAACTATAAAAACAGAAATTATTGGACAAATAAGTAATGGAATAAAAGAAGTAAGAAGTATGGTTGATAAATTATTTATAGAGATAGAGATATTAACTAATAATTTACAAAGATTTTAAATATTCTATTGAATATTTTAACATATCTTCATTTATATCTAAACCTTCAATTATATATCTAAATTTTTTCTTTGGAATTAAAATTTTAAATGGTTTTAATTTTTTATAATATTGAATCAATTCAAAATTTGAATTATATAGATAAATATCTAATGGTTTTAGACAAAAAAATGTATGAACAAATCCATCTTCAACATCTTTTTTTAGATCTAAAATATATATTGTATCCTTTTTCGGTAATTGAAACATTAAACCAATAAAAGATCTAATAGGACCAAAATATTTTATATTATACTTGTATTCCAATTTCTTTTATATATTTCTTTTCTATATTTTGCTTAAATTCTGTATATCCGCAATATCCACAATGATATCTATCTTCATGTTCTGCCATAAATCTTCCACATTTTGGACATATCTTTTTTAATCTAATTACCCTATCACCTTCAACCTTATATAATCTTAATATTTTCAAATCTTTCTTTTCACTCATTGTATAATTTTATTCCTTTTTAATATATGTTTTGGCTCTAATTTTTTCATATCTTCTTCATTCTGATATACATTTATAAATGCCTTTGATCTTTGTTTTCCAAATTCTGTCAATATTTTTTCTACTACAATCAAATTTTTGTCCTTTCCAATCATTGCAGAAACTTTTTCTCTTATATCATCTCTCTTTGGTGTTGGTTCATTTTTATGATCTATTAAAACAATAATTTCTTCCCTATTTAATAATTGATTATTTTCCCTATTTATTATTTTTAGTTCCATGTAAATAATTTATATGATATAATTTTTTAAAATGATGAATAAAAATATTATAAAATGAATGATATTACTATAATGACTTATGGTTTATCATTCCTAATAGGATATTTTTCAGCAGATTATATAATTAAGAAATTTTCACCAGAATTATTTATTGAAATTAAAACAAGGACAAAGGAATATAGAGCAAAAATTCATCATATATATTTATCAATATTTGGGATAATACCAGCAATAATTGGAATGATTACATATTTATATGAATTATATATATTAACAACATTATTTTTAGGTGCTGCAATTCATGATGCAATATTGGAAATAAGAAAAAGATTAAAAAAATTAGATTATATTAAACAAAGCAAGTAATCCTACTATTAGACCTCCAATTCCAATTAAATCTTTTGGAGGTATTTTCTCAGATACTATTAATTGAGATTGAGTATAGTTTGTTATTACATTATTTGGTCCCAATACATATACTGTAACTTGAGTACTAAATGATGAAGAACCATATGTAGAATTACATATTACACCATATAATAAACTACTTATACCACTGGAAGCTCCTAAAATATTTATATCTAATTCTGCAGATCCATAAGGACTTATAGTAAATTCATTACTACTCATTCCATTTATACTATAATTTGTAACAATTGCTTTATTATTTGTAGTTGATGGAGTTGGAACTAGAGAACATTGAATATCTGTTGGTACTAAATTCTTTATTAAGACAGGATATTTGTATTCTTGTCCAACATATAAACTTATTACATTTGTTGCAACCGCTATTCCCATTATTGATGATTGATTTGTTAAATAATTATAATATACATAATCCTCATAGAATTTTGCATAATTATTTATTGATTGAATTTGTGTGTTACATAATGATCCTGCACACATATATTGTTGATATACAAAGTTTGAATTACAGTTTCTAGAGAATTGCGCTCCATTAAATATTATATAACATGTTTGTGCGTTCTTATCTACTATATTAAATGTTGTTAATGATTGCAATTGTGCCCCATTTGGTGGGGAAATTATATAACTTATTGGTAATATTATTGAATAATTATATACATATGTATTCCATCCATAAATTGTAAATGTTATATTATAATCTTGTGGAGAACAATATAGATTTGTTATATTAATTTCTACATTTAAGTAACCTATTTGATTTGTATTTAACGAATTTATTTGACCACCAGTATTTAATATTTGTATACAATTTGAATTATAATATATATTTTGTACAGATATATTTTCAGCAGGTACTGGTCCTGTATTTTGTACTGCTAATGCTATATATGAAGGTTGTCCATATGTTATTTGAGTTAATGATGGATTAGTATATATATTTAATGTATCCCATTTAATATTTACATATCCATAATATGTTACAGGACTATATACTGTTAATCCATATGAATTTTGATATGTTACACTATAATTTATTCTACAATCATAATGTGGACATAGATTTGTTGGGAAATAAACATATAATGGTGAATTTTGTTGCTGTTGTAATAAGAAGCTAGTTGATTTACTTGGAAGTGTTTGATTTACAATTATTGTAAGATTTCCAACTCCAACATTTGTTATATTACCAATATAAATTGCATCACCAGGATTTATATTGTAAATATATGGATAATATGTTAAATTTTGTAAATATACAGTAGCATTTGGATTTATTACTAATAAATAATATCCTGGTTCTGGAGATATATTTAACCATCCTTGTGCCTGTCCTACTATATGACCAATATTACACAAAGTTTCATTTGCATCACATATATAATTCACTGGATTATCACATATTGTTTTTACATAATCTTGATATATTACATAATAACCTGCATTATTTACACTAAAATTATATAAAGTAAAGTAAGAACTACCAGAGGGGAAATTTTTTGATATTAATAATCCTTTATTTGGATATATATTATAAACTGTACTTCTACTTATACCGTATTGTGTGAAGTTGAATGGTAAATTTGATATACCTTGTACATACTGGAAAGAACTTGGATTATAATATTGATTTGAACTATATAACCAAACAGCAACAGAAGGTGTATTAGTATTTGTATGACCATTGCTACACAAATAATTATATCCACTACTTACGTTAAATCCTACAGAAGTATTCTGTGCTAGAACATATATTCCATTATAATATGTATAATATGTTCCTGAATATGGTCCATAATATGAGAATTGTATAGATAAAGGATTTGAATTTGAATTAGCACTCGTTATTGTCCATGCATGAGAACATGATTGAGTAGTAAATTCTCCAGAATTTGCTACTAATACTTGTAATGGATTATTGATAAATGATTGATTAAATGAAATATTATCATAATAATATTCTCCATAAGATGTATAATTTCCTGCATTAGTATCATAACTACTTATATTTAGATCACATAAATTCTGACCCCAATCTGGATCTCCAGATCCAGGACAGTTTGTTCTAGTAATAATACTCGTTCCATTTGGTAAAATTAATGTAAAGTTAAAGTATGTATTATTTAATAAATTATTTGAAGAAGGACAACCTGAAATTATTTTTCCCGCATTGTCTGCTCCTTGATATATTGGATTTGCATAATATTCAAAATAATATGGATAATTTAAATATATTGATCCACTATAATTATATTGATCACATTTAATTATTGTACAATTCTGAACAGTTATATTATAATCTATTATTGTAGAATTTATATTATTTGATAAATTCAATGGCAAATTGTTGAAGTATACTGTATAATTATAAATAGATATATTATCTCCTAAATAATTATAATTACCGCTTGCAAAAATTTGCAATGGATTTGATGAATTATAAAATTCATAAGAAACTTTTACATATCCATTAAATCCTTGTGTTATTATATTTAGTGAATCTGAAGGCGTACATATTTGATTTGAGCTTAGATATAGTTCTTGAGAATGTATATTAAATAATAGTGGTAATAAAACTAATACAAAGATAAATAATTTTTTCTTTTTCATCATAAATAATATTATTGCAATAATTATTATTAATATTACTACTAAATATATATAATTATTGAAATAATTGTAATGATGTTGAATAGTACTTGGATATGTTTGATTTGTAGTTATATTTTGAATTGTATTATTTATTATCCACAAATTAGAATATTGAGATGAATAGAAGGAAATATAATAAACTCCACTACCCAATGTATAATTTACGCAATTATTATTTATATTTGTAGCATATATTATATTTAATTCTGAATTATAACCTATATTTAATATTCCAGAAATATTTGAACATATATAGAAGTAATTATTTGTATAATTTACATAAATTAAACTACTTAATGGAATTCCATAAGTATTTGATTGATTTATAATATAATATGTACAATATCC
>Ga0080005_122248_pt1 | contig 17007 bp, 11 predicted proteins | sample JossMetagenome_2_FD_69208 | JGI IMG/M metagenome (GOLD analysis project Ga0080005, IMG submission 69208) | Hot spring sediment microbial communities from Joseph's Coat, Yellowstone National Park, USA - JC3_ASED (SPADES assembly) (version 2) | ecosystem: Environmental > Aquatic > Thermal springs >... | reverse complement strand
AGGCCACCTCCTAACCCTGCCAACTATACTGCGTGCTCTCTTCCTCGGGTAATACGCGCGCGAACCACGACGCGGTCTATGCCCCTTAGCCACTATACATCACCAGCCATGACTACAAAAAAGCTACCAATAAACAACACTTATTAAGCTTTTTGCATACACGTCGCCACCAGACACAAGGCACGAAAAACACCAACAACGCTACACAGAAAAAGCATCGAAGACTGCAAAACAACACGGAAATGTAGAAAAATAATAATAGAAGACTGGCACCTGAAAAGGTTCACGTGGTCTTGTCGGAGCCACACGTTTACCAGGCTAGAAAAGCTACTCGCGGGAAGTGAATGTTATGTACATATACACGTATCTATTCTCATCGGCAACAATAACATAGTCATACTTTAACCCGTGCTTCCTGGCAATCCTCTCAACAGCCCTTATATGCTCCTTTGTCAAGCCTTTCTCCCCACTCGTAACCGTGAAGTGGTACTCCCACCTATAGTTGTCAGAAGTAAAATTAGCCTCAACAATCGCCCACATAGTTTCTAGGGCCCTAAACTCCCCCAACAAGACATTAAAGACCTCCTGAGCCCCACCAACATAGTACCTCGACACCCTAACCGGCCTCACGATGCCCTCAACCCACACGCTCCCACCCATCCTAGTATTCAGACCTCTATTCCCAGATTTAAACACACTTCCACACCCCAAATATCTAGAAATTTAAGCCACCCCCATGCAAGCAACTTTCAAACACAAAATCATAAGTCCATAGAACCCCAAATCCACTCCTCTCTGAAACAGAACAAATTTAGACTGAACAAGACTTTCAAGGAAATAATCTTTCAATTCATTCGTTTCTGATACTACGCCGTGGGAGCAACTCTTGAAAAACGTGGACTACGACTTTCAATTCATTCGTTTCTGATACCTGATACATATAGGTTTTGCTATGTGTTCATAGAACCACCGGCTTTCAATTCATTCGTTTCTGATACCTAAGGGTGGCTTGGTGGGGATGGAAAGGTGGAGTGAGATATGCGTTTACTTTCAATTCATTCGTTTCTGATACACCCCTTGCGTAATGCCAGAGGTAATAGTAGTCGTCTTTGTCTTTCAATTCATTCGTTTCTGATACGGAGGAGGCGTACCTAAACCTCCTCAGCGCCTCTATTACTTTCAATTCATTCGTTTCTGATACTTGAATATGATTGGCTCGGCCGACGTTAAGGGGCTAATAAGGGAGGGCCTTTCAATTCATTCGTTTCTGATACTGTTTCCTTGGGGTTTATTTTGTTGGGGTGTTATTTATTTGTTTCTGTTTTGGGTGAAAGTGTATTTGTGCAGGGTCTTCCCATGGGACGTATTAATTTTTTATTAGTTTTCTCATTGTTGCCTGTAAATGATATGGAATGGGAGGAGGGGCCAGGGAAGAACTTATTTTACAAAGATACTTCTTCCCGTAAAGCGTTAAAGTTTCCCGTGGAAAACGTTTCTACAGAGATTTCCAGGGGAACCATTTCCTCCCAACCCGTATCACGATGGAAAAATCTCTGTTTTTCACTTTTCTTCAATATTATTTGAGTTATACTCATAGGAGCGACACGCGGATTTCTAGGGGTGTCTGTGTGCCTTTGGTTGGGCCTACTGTTTAATGGAGGGGCTGTATGGTGTGGTGGCTGGGGGCTGTGTATTTGATGTTGGGAGGTTGTGGTGGTTTTGGTGGTGGTGTTTTGGCTGGTTTTTGTCCTAGCTGTGTTGTCATCCTTGTTGTGGGTGATTTTTGTGATAATTTTGTTATTATTAGTAATAACTTTGTTATTTTTGTTTTTCTCTGTTTAAAATAACTGTGATAACTATGTTATTATTTAGTATAACGTTGTTATTATTGCTGAGCGTTTATTATAGAAATGCCCTGGTGTCGGTGGGTCTGAGCCGAATGCGTCGGGTGTTGGTTTTTGGGCTGTGGCTTTTTGGCCATTGTTTGTTGTGAATGTTTATATATGGCTTGATGGGATTATATAGGTATGAGTGAAAAGTTTAAGGTTCTTGTTGTCGCTTCTTGGGGTGATCCGAGGAGGTGGGATGAAGTTAGCTACCGTCTGCCTGTTGAGAGCTTGGAGCACCCTGGCTTGAGGAAGGTTCTTGGCGAGGGGGCCAGGGAGCTAGAGTGCAGTAGTAGGAGTTCTACGGTGTCCCTTTTGTGCCTGTTGTCTAGTGCGGGGCTCGAGGTTCATGGTGTTGTTTTTGGTTTGGATACTGTTGCTAGTGCTTCTTCACAAAATATTCGCAACGATGCATTAAATGTTTATGCCAATAGTCTGGAGGAATTTGTCAAGGGTTCCACGTGTTGTGAGGAGATAAAAGAGGAGATAAAGAAAAAGAAATGGATTGACGTTGTCGTTACTCCTGGAGTCGGCACGTATGGGGGTCTATCGTACAGGGGTAGTCCAACACATATTTTCACGCAGGCATTCATGAAGATATATAAAAGGCTGGCATCTGACGATCCAGCTTTTCTAGTCGTAGACATTACTCATGGGATTAACTATCAAACGACTGCCATTCTTTATGCGGCCATGACTAGCGCGATCGTTGCGGGGAAGGAAAGAAACCTAGTAATCTTTAACTCTGAGCCGCCTAGCCCTTCTACCAAGCCCCAGAAAACTGATAAGTCCCCTCAGCCAGCACAGCTTAGCACTGGGCAACTTGATCCGCAGGCTACCTCCCAGCAGGCCTCTAATCCTCAGAGCCTGGGCATATTGGATGTTACACTCTTGTCGAATGCCCTTCGGTTCGCAATGGCTGCTCGAGACATCCTGTTGTTCCGCTCCAAGAGTATCTCTGAGCTATCTAGGGAGGCAACAGTCAAGGGTTCCGGGAGGGTTGCCGAGGCGCTTGTCTCTCTTGAGACATTTACAAGGCTCCTAGAAAACGCCGCCGTGGCGTTGACTTTTCCCGGCGCCTTAGACGAGAAGGGGGAAAGGCTTGGCTACAGCCTATGTAGCATCCTTGAAAGCTTTACTAGTGACCCTTGTAGCAAGATTGAGTACCCGCCAGAGAAGGACGATGTAAAGAAAGTCGTTACATACCCCTCTCCCGAGACAGCTAGGGTGCTAGAGTGCATCCTTTATAGTGTCCTTAGGAGGCTTGCAGAAGACGAGAGGGGAAGAAGAATTGGTTTATGCGTGGATGCGGCGAAGAGCGACCTCGCAGAATACCTTAAACGTGTTGCTGAGAGGCTCCAGGGGTCGGGGCTTAAGTATGCATCGTTAATAGCAAAGCGTGAAAAACAAAAACTGGACACATTCATTGGGACGTTCCAGAACTGTCTAAACGAGTTCGACAAAAATAAGGACATGCTTGAGGGCATAGCCCAACACCTAGTTTTGAGAGAGAACGAGGTCGAGGTGGATGTCAGTCTTTTCCATGCATTTGGGGAGCTAGAACAAAAGAAGAGCAAGTTGCCGTGTATCTCTATTTTGAATGAGGTGAAAGAGAAAGTTAGGAATTTCAAGAAGGAGGAAGTCATAGACGAGAACAATGCTAGGAACATTTCGGCACACGCTGGGCTGTCCTACACCATAATTGAAAAAGTTGTAGTTTCGAGGCAAGCTGACAGGTGGACGGTCTCAAAGATAAAGTATAATAGGAGCAAAGTTCAAGACTATCTGAAAATACTTAGCAGAATTTAAAAAAGATATTATAGATTTTTGGGGCTTTGTTTTTCGGCTGGATTGCTACGTAGATCTTAGTTTTTCTATGAAGGCTTCTATCGATATGGGTTTGACGCTGAATGGGAATGCAAGCTTCTCGCCGTGCCGGTCTTGGTCTTCTCCTGGCTGGAAGGCATATATTTCTGCTTTTTGTAGGGTGAGGAGCCCGAGGCCGGCGCTTTTTCTTCCCCCTATGTTGAGGCCTATTGTTTTCACGTATTCGAGGGTGCTGGCTAGTAGCCTTGAGGGGGTGTCGCCGGTGGAGTCGAGGATCCCTGTGATAACTAGGGGGATTTGGATTTTTGCGTCTGTTGTTTCTACTGCGTATAGTGTGCGCACTCTTATATTCTTTCAATTCATTCGTTTCTGATACGTAGCAGATATTGTTGTTTACAAAGACCACATCGAGTCCCTTTCAATTCATTCGTTTCTGATACTCAAGAGACATGGTAAGTTTAGACTCACAGAAATGACTTTCAATTCATTCGTTTCTGATACTAGCGATATCCGTGCCTGGGCTTGGCAACAACAGCGTTATCTTTCAATTCATTCGTTTCTGATACCAAATACTGGAAACCAACGCGTGCAAAGATATCCACATATTCTTTCAATTCATTCGTTTCTGATACCTCACCGTGAGCGAGGCCAAGTATCAGGGCGCCTATTTTCTCTTTCAATTCATTCGTTTCTGATACGTGCAATTTCCCGATGCTTCTGCACGGGATTAGAGGTTTCCCTTTCAATTCATTCGTTTCTGATACATGCGGACGCGTATATTACTTTGCCGTCTTCCAGCTTCGCCACTTTCAATTCATTCGTTTCTGATACGTAGATATAAGGAGAGAGGTAAACCCTGATTTGGTCTGGGATATCTTTCAATTCATTCGTTTCTGATACATAGAAACAATATTACTCTGGGGCGATGACGCAGTTCCCTTTCAATTCATTCGTTTCTGATACTGTTTCTTTGAGGTTTATTTTGTATTGGTTTTATTTATTCGTTTCTGTGTTGTGTGAAAGTGTATTTATGTCAAAGTTTTCCAGGGAACACATTATCTTGTTTTAGTTTTCCAATTGTGACTTATAAATGATATAGATCGAGAAGAAAAGTTAGGGAAGACTTTATTTTACAAAAAGTCTTCTTCCCGTAAAAAGCTATAGTTTCCCTCGGAAAACATTTCTACAGAGATTTTTAGGGGAACCCTTTCCTCCCACCCCGTATCACGATGGAAAAACCTCTGTTTTTCTCTTTTCTTCAAAAATTTTAGCTATAGACGAGGAAGTAGATTCTTTAAATTTCCTAAGCTGTTTATGCGTCGTGGTTGGAGTTGCGTCTCTGATAGGGACTGCTCGCGATGCGGTTGTAGGTGGCGTGACTTTTTGACCGTGAAGATGGCAGGGGAATTTTAGTGTGAGGCTGGGAGGGGCAGTGGTTAGTTTTTTGGTGAGGGGCTTTTTGGCTTAGATGTGAGGTCTGCGTTTTTGGCTGGAGTTTTTTGTCGAAGATTCTGGTAATAATTATGTTATTTTAGTGATAACTTTGTCTTTTTGTTTTTCTCTGTTTAAAATAACTGTGATAACTATGTTATTATTTAAAATAACTTTATTATTATTTTGTTGCCTGAGTATGCGTTGTTTTTGATGAAGTTCTCGATTCATTTTAAATTTTATTCTTTATATATCTTTGTAGTGACCTGGCTATATATGTGTGGATCAAGGCGAAAAAGCAACAGGTGGTAGACAGGATGAAAAGTGGGTAATTGCAAAGGTAGAATTCAGCTAGGGAAAAAAGAGTTTAAAGTTAGTTATTATTATGTGTAAGAAATTTTATAGTAACTGGGGTAAGTTTTTGCTTCGTTCCTTTATGGCTAGCTATGCTCCCCACTGCTTAAGATAGGAAACAATGTCGTCATATGGGCCAAGAATTAATTTATAGTCATTGTCCCCTCTTCTTTGTATTATTGAGTGCTTGGTTCCTCTTACTAGCCCTAAATGTGCATAGAAATCTCTTTCCTCTGGATGACCACGCAGGGGAATGCAGATTTGGAAATCTTTGAGTGCCCTACACTCATAATATTTAGACAGCTTCTCGCTGGCTGTGTTTTCGAAATAACTTTTTATTCTCTCGATCTCTGTCCTAGCAATAACGCTGAAGGGTTTTGAGTAGACTTTTTCTGCTAGTTCAGCTATTTTGTCTAACTCAATAGAGGAGCAGCTTTCTGCTTTAGATATCTCATGAACGTCTACCACTGTACTGTGGTCCTTAGAGTATGTAGGGTTCTTTTCTAAGTCAGTTATGATTTCATTTATGTAATCGCACGACGCTAAGATTTTCTTGGATGCCTCTTTTAATATAGCACTTAAAGAAAGCAACGTGATGGCATCTATGTCTGGTGTTCCCTGCTTATTCCATTTATACGTTGCTCTATACTCGAAGTTTTCTCTATTAATCTTAAATTCTATCTCTGTAGCTTCTAATCGCTCTTTCACCTGGTTGAGAATAGTTTCGATTGCCAATTCTTCACCGTCTTTGTTTAATTTTGTGAATCTAGCTATGTGAAGTGCCCAGGGAAGAATACCCCTCACAAAGAGTAGTGCAGTGGCTAGGATTTGTTCCCATGTATCTATACCGGGTACTTTACTGTGTAGTCTCCTATATACATCTTCAAATCGCTGCTGGGAGAATATGCTCTCAATCCTTGTTCTCAACGTATCGAAAAAGACACCGTTATTTACGAAGAAGCCTTGTTTCTTGTAGAATCTCATTTGCTTATAAGAGACTAGATCGAGTGAAATTGAGGGGGTACTCGAATCTTTAGAGATGAGGGGTTGTGAGTTATAATGAAATAGATGTATCTGATATTCTGGCGTATCTGTAAATGCTTTTTGAATGGCAAGCAACGAACATGCGAGAGGTATAGCTTCCTCAAGCGCTAAAGCAAAATAGTTGACCCCATGAGAGGTATCATAAATTACAGCAACATTGTTTTTTTCGGAAAGTCTCAATTTATCTATAACATGGGCTAGGATGCCTCCGAGAATATAAGAGAAGAAATCATCGCCACGCCAATTAAACAAATGGTTGGAATTATAGTTATAAGAAACTGTCCCGGGGAGTATTTTAAATATTTTAGAGGCATCTTCTTTATCTTTAATATTGATCTTGGAGTTTTCTTTAAAGTCATTTTTAAAAGCTTCAGTATGCAGGATGTATTGTAGAATACTTTCAAAAAGGTCTTTGCGATGCTTTATATTGTCCTGAGAATCCCTCCACCAATATTTTATCTTTTTATTCAGTTCTATGTTCGACTCTATTATATGGTTAATCAAGAGAGTGTCCTGTAGGAAAATGCAAATTTTATCTTTATCCAGGATATTCGTGGGAAGGATTTTTATAATACTTCTAGTCGTAGAAAAGAACTTTTCTTGTGAGGATTGGAAGCATTTTTTAGTTTTCTTTTCATTTATTATGCATTCTATGCAGTAATTCTTGCTTTCCCACTCGGTGGGGTCTCCCCATGTTGAAAATAAAAAAACTTCCTCGTATTGTGAGAAGCATTCATCATCTTTGTTTGAGGAAAGATCTGATGAAGTCATGGCTATACCCTCAATACGTAGAAACTTCCAAAGCCAATTCTGCCAAATAGTGACTCTTCTTGTGTAAGGTTGTTGTGTAGGCATCCGTATAGACCTAGTCTGAGAGTGTCAGAGCAGTTCTTCACTTTCAGGATTGATCCTTCGAGTATTGCCGGAAGTATTGGCTTTCTCTTTGTCTCATTTACTGCGAAGCCTAGACCTTTTATGTCGATGCGTCCCATGATGATTTCTGCTTGCATGTCTCGGTAGCGTAATTCCAGTATGCCATCGTTATTTACGACTGTTTCGGGCGTCTCAAGCATTAGGAAAGGCGACAAGAGCACTACGTATCCTTCGTTGAATTTTTCTAAAGAACTAGCTAAGGGAAGTTCTCCGTCCAATTTAGACTCAACGAATCTGTTTTCGCCGCCCAGTTTGACTGGCTTGTTATTAAGATCCTTTAAGATGTCGTCCGAGGAAGACCCGACCTCCACTGCGATGGCATTGCGTTTTAGCGAGACAAACGTCTCAGTATAGAGGTAGCCTTCCCGCACGTTTTTTATTCCTTTATCTCTGCTCGTTAACGCCGTTCCAATTTTTTGAACGCTAATTGGCAGTTCTGAATATTCTGTTATTCTCTTGATGACTTCCCTAATATTTATCTCTTTGTTTATAAATTCAGTGATGATTTTAGCAATTATTTCTGGAAAGGTATAATGCAGAGCTTTGCCCCCAAGAAGTATCGGTACTCTTACATATTGACTCTCGTCCCATAAATAGGGTCCACGTATCCATTCTATTGCAAGTCTATCCAAAAGGTTCATGTAGTTGTCAACAAATTTCTCCCACTCACTAGCAGCGTTGGGCGGGTGTAATCCTCTCATAGACATTACTTCTGATACAATGGTGCCAGTTATTGTGCTTATAGAGGGCCAGCCTGTGGACTGTGCCAGAGTCGCGACTCCTCTAGCGCTTGGGTCCAGCTCACCTGGTCCTCTGAACATTAATGGTTCAAGTTCTTCGAAGAGTATTCTGGTCTTCATGTCCTCATACCACCCCTAATATTCCTAACACCTCTGATAAGTGATACAAATAGGTGGATTTCTTTTTCGTTCTTTTCTTTTGGATTAGTGTTGATGACCTTGGCGTGAGATATCAATTCCGACATCTCTCCAAGTATCGAATTGTATAGCTGTTGCGCGTACTGTGGCTTGGCGTAGGTGTTTCTCTCAATTATCCTTAATATTAATCTTTGAGACAAATTAAATTTTGATCCCAACTTTGTAATCGTGCTTGTGAGTAGATCTTTGAATTCCTCTATGTCGTAGAGTAGGCTTACAGTAAACTGTGGCTTACCTAAGCTTAAAGGTTCGATGCGTTCTATGACCCTTTGAACTACTTCTAGCGGTTCAGCTAAATATTCAAAATACCTGTGGGTATCTATGTATCCTATTCTCCCCAAGGTTATTGGTACATATGTTGTAGAGCCTCCGCCCCGCGGACTATACGTGACAGCTACAAGGTCTTTGTGAACCTTAAGAGTGCTGGCTAATGAGGGCTCCCAGTAGGAGGAGACTATTTTCTCTTTGGCATCCTTAAGGCGTTCCCTGGCCTCTGAGATGACCAGCTGAAGCGGATATAGATAGTGGGCAGTGTTTATGTTATAGCTACGTCCAACGCCAGGGAGCATGGGTAGACACGCATTGTTTACTACTAGGAAGCTGTTCTCTAATCTTACATTACTAAACGAATGTTTGCCCCGCTTGCACGAGCCAGCAAAGTGGGATCTTGTACAAATAGCTATTTCAACAGCCTTGTGAACTGGAGAGAAAGCGAGAAGGTCGTCGCCTCCCGCGTAGACAACGAATCCTCCTAGCTCAAGGATTGTTGCAGCGTCTAGTAGTGAGGCTCGAACTAGCGCGGCGCTTAATGCTGTGTGATAGGTTAACGTTAGTGGAAGCTTGTCCTCATCATTGAGTATATTTTCGAGTATTTGTAAGAAGTTGTTGAGACGTTGGGCTACCTGCTGGGAATTCAGCATGCCTGCGGGATAATGTTGTTCTAGTATCTTGCTCCATTTTTCAATAAAAGTATCACTTGCTAATGACTCTAGAGCTTCAATAGCATCTTTGATAAGTTCGCTAAATGTTCCAATAGCGGAGCTTTCAATAATTTTCTTTTTTAGGACCCTTACATCATTTCTTACATTTCTGTTATCCCACGATGTACCGAAGAAAGCTGAGACTCTGCCATCATGCAGAGAGCTAATACTATCCCCATCAGCAAAAATGAGTGAGTAGTAGCTCCATAGCCACTTCTCAAGGTCGAGTTGTTTGAATAGCCTTAGCCACTCCTTTTTAATATCTGTCTCTCTTCCAAGCCAATATGTTTCTGGGTCTAGCCTCACAACAAGTCTTAATGGTAAAGTTTCCTCGTCTCGAAGTTTACCGGCTATTTTTTCTTCGAGCCGTCTTTGTGCAGTCCAAAGCAACGAAAGCCCAATAAGATTTCTAGAGCCTTGCTGAGCGAGTTGCGTCCCTAGCGATTTGCTAAGTACTTCTGTAAGATCTTTCAGTAGAGTCTCTTTTTCTGGTTTATGTATTACGGTATTGATGAGTTCTTCTTTTAGCTTATAAGTAGCTATATCCGAGGTTGAGGGGATCTTAATTCCAGGTGTTTCTTGAGAAATTAACTCATTTAAAAGGCTTTCCGGATCCTTGTCTTCTAGGAGTATACGTAAGAGCCTGGGCTCCATGCTTACGACGCGTTTGAGGAAGCACCACGGGCAAAGTCTTTCACCCGGTGTAAACACTGCTTTGAAGGTTTCTAGCTCTGCTGTATTGTCCTTGAACCATTTCTCAAATTTTTCTATTTCTTCTTGAGGTCTTTTACGCCAGAGGCTTTCAGCTTCAGTGGGATCAGAGTTTTCTTCGACTACTTTAAAAATGAAGAAAGCAAAATCTTTTCCATCTTCGTCTTCTTCAGAAGGAAGAATTATAATGGCGGGCAGAGTTCCGCATACGGTGCAGTAATCAAAGGCTTTTCTTGACTTCTTAGGGTATCCTAGCCCCTCTTTGAAAGCATTCTTTGTGAGGTTAAATAAGTTTAGCTTAACTCGTGCATCTACCCTAACCTTTTTCAAATCTTCAAATTTCCTTGACAATTCTCGATAGGCGTTGTCATATATCTGCCATAATGCTTTTTGACTGTTGATCCTCACGAGTTGTACACGCAGAGTGATTGGAGGAACTTTGTCGAACCCGGAATTGCTAAATTCCTTATCATAGTACTTGAATACTTTATTAATGAATTTCCATACAAGACTCGCATCCTTCTCTTTAGCACGTGCCTCTGAGAGTTTTTCTGCTGTTCTCCAGAGCCGGCGCCACGCTTCAGCTAGCCTTTCCTGAAGAACCTGCTCAATATCGCATGATTCAACTTTCTCGACTGGAAGCACGAGAACAGCTTTTTCTGGGAAAGAAGCAAAGGGCGGCATATTGAGTACGCGATAAATGTCTTGAAGGTCTTTGCTGATTAAGACATACTTTTCCATAAGCTGTTTGATCTTTGTTTGTACCTCTCCGTGAAGCCTGGTTAAGACCCAGTGGAGGAAGAATGGGCTACTTCTAAGCGAGGGAATTACCACTACGTCGGGCCCCAACTCTTCTATGAATGGCAACATAATATACCATGCGAATGCAGAAATGATGTAGCTCGAGATAGCCGCGTCACGTAGTTTTCGGCTTGAAGCTATGTATTCCTGGACTCCTGGAATGTCGAATCCTACTAGGTAGCCGTCGTACCCGTCTTTTGTGATCCAGTTGAGAGCCGTGGCAGTGGCATAGTCATGGTCGAAAACCGTGTGAGTTGGAACCCTGGTGTCTGCCGGACCGACTGGGAGATTTTTGTCGATCCACAGCAACTCATAGATGGAGTAGAGTGCGAGATACTTCTCCTTAAGCTTGAGACCTCCAAGTGTTTCCTTTAGCTCCTGGAAAAACTCGTCTGCTCGTGTCTTGTCGCACTGCTTGATATCTATCTCAAAGAGTGGGTTGATTGTGTTCTTCAGCTTTATCTCTTTTGTGGCCAAGAAGCCAGGAAGATACTTGTCACCCATCAAGATAGATAGCAGGTACCGGTCTATGCTTGAAGCCAGTCTGTCTGCTCTTCGAACCTCGTCTGGTATCTGTGCTTCGCCGCCTTTTCCTAGAAGCTCACCTATCCACTTCTTAGCTGTCTCTTCGTGGTTTTCGAGCCACGGCTTGTGCGGGGGATCGTGAAGAAGTGCCGCGATTTTCAACTCGAATATTTGTTCCCCGTGGGGGGACAGGAACGAGCTACTCATATTTAATCACCTCGAAACGCGAGTAACCAACAGAGGTCTTTGCACCAACCCCCACTGCAAATGCGTATAGAACGCTGAGGTCTAAAAGGGGGATTGTATCTGGGTCAAGCCTCTCAGTGTCTTTAATTTGAGATGCAAGGTTACCCCTAAATACGTCGGCTTGTCCACTATTGTCTCCAATGTTGTCGACCACCTTTAATGTGTGTTTTTTCGATTCTCTTCTCCCCGGGATCCCTTCTGGTGGAACATAGAAGAGCATAGTTCTGAAAGTGATGCCCCTGGACATAGCAATAAACACATTTGGAATTGGCTGAGCCTCCAACTCGTTCTTTGCGTCTTGATAATGAGGGGTAACGACGTCTGGGTCAAGCAGCCTTTCGTCATATTTTATGGGGTAAGCATCTACAAACCCAACAAGGCCCGCATGACCGTTTTCGCCTCCCTTGCCAAAAATTCTGGTAACCTCGCTTGAGACTCTGGCATCCTCTAGCAGATTTGTTGTTCCCTCTATGTTCAGCCTTTTGGCCAAGAGTTTTGCAAAGGCCATTCTAACCGCTCCCTTTATGCTTGTTCCAGGTATAAATGGGAGGTTGTAGACTGGATCCCAGAAGAGGCCCACCTCGAAGGGTATCGAGAAACTAGACTCGCTGGTCCCTACTAAGCTCCTCCACGTGGACTTGAATTCTAAGACTTTTACGTGGAAACCGTCGCTTTCGAGAGCCTTTTTAACTTCTTCAAGCACTTTGTCCATTCCTAGTTGAGTCCTTGCAGTCACAAGCCTATTTGCCAATTCTCTCTTCAATTCTCCAAGATTTTCATATTTATCCAAACATGCATACGTATACAATGACGCAAACGACAATAAGTTAACCTCCCCAAGTTGTGTTAGAAAGCTCTGCTCGCAAAATAATTGAGAAAGCTTTCCTCTAATGTCCTGTTCAGCCATTTTTACCACCACTGCAATATTTATTCAAAATCTCGGAAATAAAGCTCCATGCTGCTTCAAACGCTTTGGACAACAATTCATTATTATTTTGAGGTGTGAATCGCTGACCATTGGCACAAACAACGTCTTCACGTGAAACTTGCGTTTTGCTTCGTGCAAAATGATGAAGCATATCTATTTTCCAATCTTTGCTAAGAAATCCGTAAACAATAACGAATGTTTTATTCTTGTTTTGCCACAGCTTAAATTGAATAGAAGAGACCCTCCTGCCTGGATCCTTTCTTGACCCAGCTACTAAGTAATAGCCTTTACCTTTAGAGCTACGTGGGAGACCCAAGATCCACGTATGAAGTTGAGACCTGTAAACAGGTTGAGACACAGAAGACCCAACAACATTTAGCCATTCATTTTTCAACGTGCCTTTCGAGATGCACCGCAATGCTGTTAAGGGGTCACGACACTGGTATACTTTCATTTTAAAAAAAGGGCTATTTGGTATAACTGATGGAACTTCGGGAAAACTAGATGTATTAGCAATATGAGATGAGTCCTCTTCGAAGTTCTCCTTGAAGCCTTTGGCAACTTCGTAAGCTTGTTTTACCAATTCGTCTAGCTTCTTTTTGATATTTTCATAGTCATCATTATTTAGAGTTGCAATTATCTCTTTGAGTTTTGCTAAGTCCGTTTCTAATTCGGGGTAATACTTCAAAAGATCTGGGTTTTCTTTGATTTCTTGAACAATTATCGAGCCTAAACCTCTTCTTGAACCATAACCTATAGATCCAAATACTAAAGAAGCAATATAGCTCCATATTGCGAATCTGAGCATCCTTAGATGGTTCAGGTATCTCTTTCCGTCATCGCTAATTTTTTGATATCTAAGCGGAAATGTTGCAAATAAGTCAATATTAATTTGTAAATCATTGTACTTGTCAATGACAGCTACCTCGCCTATTATTTGCTCATCCGATGAAGTTTTTTTAGATACTTGAGATACTAGAAAATGTCTACTAATCTTGCTATGGTTGAAATGCTCCTCAAGGGCTAAAATTAGCCGGCTGTAATCTTTCTTAGGATTCTTTTCCTTTATAAAGTTATTTACCTTTTTTAGCTCATTTATTTTATCAGGGGTAATATTTAGAATTGGAGGGTTGGAGGGATGTTTATTTCGCCGGGATTGTAACTTTGCTTTAAGATTTATGCCCTTTTCTCGTAACACCTGATTTAACGCTCTATAATTTCCTTTTAAAATAAGATTTATTGAATTAAAACTAGTTATTTCAACTTTTTGAACCCATATGTTCGAGGTTCCCCTTGGAAGATATATATTGGAAAAATCTTGAATAAGATTTGTAAGATCCCTTTTAAGTTGATTGTATTTTCGCTTCAACTCATTGTAATAAGTTGAAAAATGTTGTTTTACAGCATCATAGTTTGTTGCAGATATTGTTAAGCTGAATAGGGAGGATTTTGACGACCCTCCAGCTCTACCGAGGAATACTCCAACTTTATCATCAAGAAAGTTATAGTTCTGGGTGCCTCCATATGCTCCTGAAAGCAGGCTTCTTGCCCACCAGCGCCATAGGGCCTTTATTTCGGTAGGTCTTGGCGGCTCCAGTGTACCTGTGTCGTGGTCGTAGGGTCTTGCAGTATAGCCCCCGATGTGTGGATATAGTAGCCTTGCTTTTACACTTATTACCAGGTTTTCTTTTTCCAGGATCTTATTTTGTATAGTGCTTAGGGTAACCATATCGTTTCCCTATTTTTCTCTTTCCCATGTTGCTTCGCATAGTCTCTTGAATTCTATGAGGTAGGGATCAAGTAGATTTTTTGCAACGGATGATTTGTTCAGAAGATTATCGAGAATAGAGAGCATATTTCGTTTTAATTGGTTTCTTTTTTCCTCTATTTGCTTGTTTTTTCCATCCTTGCTGGCATCTTTTTTATTTTGTAGCTCTTCAATTTCTTTTTGCAGATAGAATACTTGGCTTGCGTTTTGAATTATCCCAATCTTTTCTAGGTATAATAGGATGGCTTTTAGGTAGAGCATATAGGCAACAGGCTCGGGTTCCTTATTCGATGTTAGGAGGGCATCTTGGGCCTTGGCATAGTAGAAGGAAAGCGTGGGTATAAGCCCCATTGTTCTCATGAGTTCCGGCCCCTCTCTTGCTCTTGTCCGTAGCTTGGAGCCTATTTTTTCACTTTTTACGTCATTTTCTGCAATTTCCTTGAATATTTCAAGCGCCAACTCGACGGGGCCTACTTTTTGGGTAGTCATTGAGCTTCGCCTCTATAATTTGTGAATTTGAGTTTTACGATGCCTTTTCCAACGGTTTCTCGTCCTCCGATTATTATGTAATTCTGGAGTCCTTCTATAAGATTCTGGAAGGCATTTTTCGTCACCTCAGCGTAGTTTGCTGTTACTTTGATGTTTGGCAAAAGTTTTTGTAGAACTTCCTTGTAGGTATCCTCAGTTATATTGCCGTTTTGCAAATACTTCTCAAACATAGCCTTAGAGATTTGTGGATTCTTGTAGAGAGCCATGCTTAGGAACCTTGTCTTGGAGGGGATGTATTCAGTTGTCCACGGCCCGTTGTCTACTGTCTTGTTTTCATCTAGGCTTACGTGTGCAAGAACGAGGATACTTCTGTCTATGACTTCTTTGCCTGTCGTGTCGTTTAACACGATTAGGGGTTTCTCTGTTATGGATAGGTTATTGTAAAGATTCGCTAAATTGTTCTCAGAGAGATTCTTCTTGCTTTGGTATGGATCCAGAACCATGTCTTCCACGAGGACAATTTTGTTATTCATATCTTTGAGTTGGATCTGAACTTTTTCGCATAGATTTTTATATTGGAGACATAAGTACTGGTTTTCAGAAAGATTATCTGCCTCTTCTATCAGGGTTTTGAGAGTATCAGAAATTTGCGAGAGAGGCGACTGAGAATTTGAGGTCACGTTTTGGCTTGGAGATGCTGAAGCATCTTTAGAGGTCCCGAAATGTATAGCAGAATAGAGATCCAAGTACTGCTTAAATTTCCTCAGCAATGTAGGCGTAGTGACATAGGCGTATACACCCTTAAGGCTTCTAGCAGGCATAGCCAGAAGATATGCATCGAGAATAGCCACGCTAGACTGGAACGACTCTTCGTCTCCCGGCTCTGATCCCAAAAGGGCTCTAACGAGATCCAAAGCTTTGTCTTTGCTGTGACCCATCTTCATAGCTCCATGGAGGAGAGATGTCTTGAGTGCTCCCTTCAGGCTACTAGCATAGATACATGGATAACCGTTCTCGTCCCTTTGAACTGGCAGATCTATAGCTCCGCCAGTCTTACCTGAACCAACGTGCAGGTGTGTCAAGGCCTCAATTATGAAGATATCTGCTAGTGTGTAGCTGGAAGGCAACCTAAAAAAACTGTTTGATGACAACATACAACTATATTTTCTGTAATTCCATATAAAAATTTAATGGTTTTTTGTGTAGTAAGCACAAACTCCGAAATATAGCACAGCCATGTGCACGACCCTTCATCAATAATCATACCGCAAAGCCACACGCGCTTTCCTGATCTATGCTTTCAATTCATTCTTATCTGATACCCCTAGAAAAGCCCAAGACCTTCTCCATCTCCTCAGTGTATACTTTCAATTCATTCTTTTCTGATACCGCCGGCGCCAAGTTTTTAGCCAAATTTACAGTATAATTCTCTATAATTCTCTTTCAATTCATTCTTTTCTGATACATGAAGTTGTATGTGTACTATGGATATGATTTTGAAACTTTCAATTCATTCTTTTCTGATACTCCACCACCCGTTCCCCTGGGGGACCACCCGCCTTGAGCCTTTCAATTCATTCTTTTCTGATACATGTTTTAATCGTTACTGTGTCTCCATCTTGCATGTTCTTTCAATTCATTCTTTTCTGATACATCAATAACACAAAACATTACCACGAATGTTATTTACGTCTTTCAATTCATTCTTTTCTGATACTTTATATACTTGACTAGGCTCCTAATAGAGGCGCTGACTTTCAATTCATTCTTTTCTGATACTGATGGCCCAATGCTTATCGGTTACATCCACATATGGAACTTTCAATTCATTCTTTTCTGATACATTTTTTGTTTCTAGGTGGGCTTCTGTGCGAGTCTCTTTCAATTCATTCTTTTCTGATACGTATACGGCGTCTTGTTCATTGATGAGCTACCAAATGCAATCTTTCAATTCATTCTTTTCTGATACATGGATAAATCAAATGAGGAGACATCGGCGCCTGTTCATAGCTTTCAATTCATTCTTTTCTGATACTGTTTCCTTGGGGTTTATTTTGTTGGGGTGTTATTTATTTGTTTTGGTTTTGTGTGAAAGTGTTTTTGTGCAAGTGTTTCCCATTTATCATAGTAGGATTTCTTTAGTTTT
>Ga0080005_177748_pt1 | contig 17025 bp, 21 predicted proteins | sample JossMetagenome_2_FD_69208 | JGI IMG/M metagenome (GOLD analysis project Ga0080005, IMG submission 69208) | Hot spring sediment microbial communities from Joseph's Coat, Yellowstone National Park, USA - JC3_ASED (SPADES assembly) (version 2) | ecosystem: Environmental > Aquatic > Thermal springs >... | reverse complement strand
AGCTTCTCCAGCCTGCCGTACGCAGACTTCCGCACGAGCCCAAACCTGTCAGCAACCTCCCTCGCAGTGGCACACCTCACCTCCTTCAGCCACGCGTAGAAGTCCCAGCTCATGGCCCCACTGCCGCGCACCACAGCACCAACCTGCCGACCTTGCGCCTCTGTACGGCCCCCTCCAGCTCCAGCATGCGGAGCAGGCCTAGCAACGTGCTTCTGTCTATGCCCAAAGCCTCAGCCAGCTCCCTCGTCATGGCGCACCGCTTCTCCTCCAGGTACTTCTTCAAAAAATCCTTCTTTTTTTCGGCACAGTTCGACCCGACAGTTTTTGCCCCAGGCATAGTTTCTAATATCTATAGATTTTAAAAAAGTTGCCGGCCCTTCTTCATCGGAAGACAGCACAAGGCGAAACTGTTAAATAATTCTATATTTTGTTATAAGCATGAACACCGAAACCAAACATGAAACGACCCCCGTGGCGGAGTTGATGCGGCGGCTGGATGCCTTCTGGAGCAAGGCGCGCGACGTATGCGACGAGTTTTACTACGACTACGACCGCGGCTATGCGGAGCCGGAGAACGAGCCGCTTGAATGCGAAGTGTCGTCCGCGAGGATACGCGTCGAGGACGGAGATATGATATCGATCGACTACAGCGCTGTGCATGTATACGATCTGTGCACAAACCACTGCGGGCCGTACGACGAGGAGAAGGTAAACGTCGACAGAGCATATGCGCGGTGCAGAGAGGCATGTCTCGAAGATGCTGAGAGAGTCGCCAGAGCCGTCCTCGGCGAATACAGAAGAGTAATAGAGAAGTGGGCCAAGAAGCGCGGCGTTGCATACACGGAAGAGCTGAAACGCGACGAGCTGAACTTTACGCTGGTTGTTAGCCTCGTCAAGCCATGAATTACCAACCGCTGTTGGAGCGGCTATATGCCGAATTGGAAAAGCTACACCACGCATGCGTCAGGCTCATGGAAGATGAGCTCTACGACGTCGTTGAGCACACGCACCGCGTGTTGTACAACGAGCCCACAGAATGCGACTTGGCGTCGGTGGAGATAAGAAGCCGCGGCGGCGAAATATCAATTGCATACGACGCAGGCGGCACATGCGCCAGCGGCGAAGAAGAGGATGCTGAAGAAGCCAGCGACGGCAAGGAGGAGCAGTGCCTAGGAGAAGCTGAGAGAATTGCGAGACTGACGCTGGAGGAGTACCGCAGGCTGATGGCGAAGTGGGCAGAGGAGCTGGGTGCACACACTGAAGAAGAGCTCAAGAGAGACGGCTTGAACTTCTTACTCACAATCCGCATCGCCCCTACTGCACATATTACCCCATCTTAAAAGAAGAGTTTTTATATATCCTATTTTTCTATATTCATGAACGCTCAAACATACATGGAAGAGAAGGAAAAGATCAGAAGGTTCGGGTGGGAGATGTGCGACGAGATTGATAAGGCGGCGTGGAGGGCGATGGACGATGTGCAGAAGGTAGTTGAGGCAGTCATGCCGCAGATCAGGGAAGCTGTGAAGAGGGAGGCGGCGGCGCTGAAGGCGTTCGTCGAAAGCGCTCCGTTTGACGACCCCGACTTGAAGGCGGCGCTGAACGAATCGCTCGACAGCTTGACCAACACGATGGAGGTGTTCATAGTCGCGGGGGTGCGCCGCGCCGTTAGGAAGGCGTTTGAAGTGCTGAAGGACGACGTCAACGAGAAGACAAGAGAAGCGCTGGAGGGGCTGGATCTACTGATCGTCCCCGATCGCTGACCTCGCCCCGAAGGGCGGGGCTATAACCCACCCCCTTTTTCCCCTCCCCTTTGTTTTTTCCGTCGCCTCTCCTCTTTACAAATGTAGTATGCAGCCTGTTGACTTTTGTAAAGGGTAAGAACCCGCCGAACCCCACCCAACCCCCACATGCACCCCTCCTTTTGCGGCGCCGTCTATCTTCGCATGGCCATCAGGGACGAAACATTTAAATATATGTGTTTTACTAATACTTATGAACCCCAACACCCAAACCCCCCAAACCCGACAAAACCAGTCTTTTTCCTTAGTCGACTTTATCCGGCAAAAATTCAACGGGATACCAATCGATGTCATTAATAAGAACGACACCATATGTGTAAAACTAACACAGAGGGTTGACGACGGGATGTTCAGAAAATATGTTGAAATCGCCAAATCGCTAGGGATGCGGTTCAGCGATAGGATGTGGTGCGTCAGCACAGCTGTCCTTGCCGCCAAGATTAGCAATGTCGTTGGTAAATTCTATAGATCATTCTACTACTTTCCAGCTGACGCCGTAGACTATGAAAAGCTCAGAGAGATATCTTGCTACACTATCGAGAAGTGGAAGCAGGAGAACGGCCGCTTGAAGCGTGAAGAGGTTGAGATATGCTTGGCAAGCTGTGACGAGCGTGAGTGCCGGGTGCCGCGTGGCCTGGCCCCCGCAGTTGCCCGCGCCGGCGGCTGGAATCTGCCGCTGTTTGCCGACCTAAAGCCGCCAGCAGAGGAGCACTTCAACGGCTTGAGGCCGTACCAAGTTGAAGTCTTCAAGAGCGTTGCTGAGCAGTTGCGCTCAACCGGCGCCGCCGTTGTACAAATGGCTACCGGGGCCGGCAAGACCCATCTTGCCGGCCACATCGCAAAGTGGCTTAGCGATCAAGGCTACGTCGTATTCATGATGGCGATGCAGAAAGACCTGACAATACAGCTGAAAGAGCACGCTGAGCGCCTAGGCGCTAAGAACATAATTGCCGTAACGACTCAATATTTGTACCGCCGTCTTGAAAACGGCGGCAACGGCGATGAGAACGGTACCGATGAAGAGAGCAAGGAGGTGCTTGAGTACGCCGACGAATACTCCGACATTGACGATGACGAGAGGCTGATACGGCTCTTTAGGCAGAAGAACGTAGCCGTGATTCTTGACGAAGTGCATCATATACCAGCTCGCACTGTTAAAAGGGTGATGATGGAGGCTGGCGACGGGTGGGCCCTTCGCATCGGCCTGAGCGCCACGCCGTGGAGGAACGACGGACGCGATTTGGAGATAGTGGCTCATAGCGGCGCAGTTGTTGAACCGCGCATCAGTTCGTCGTATCTTATCAAAAACGGCTTTGCCGTGCCGGTGGAAATTAGGGTTGTCAAGGATGTGCCGTATTGCGAGGAGGTCGATGAGTGTGAAGGGGAGAGGGGCGCCGCGGCGTACATGTGCGTCACGAGGGCGCTCATAGAGTGCGAGGAGCGTAACCGCTTCATTGTCGAGTTGGCGCGCAAGGCCGAAAAGCCTGCTTTAATCATCACGCCGTTTGTCAAACACGCCCAACTGCTGGGCAAAATGCTGAAGGAAGCAGGGCTAAAGGTTGCGGTCGTCACCGGTGTCGTCAAGGCAGAGGAGCGGAAGAAGATCTACGATGCACTGAGGCGCGGCGAAATAGAGGTGCTTGTAGCCACTACCCTCGCCGACGAGGGGCTCGACCTGCCGCCTCTGCGGACGCTAGTCATTGCCTTGGGCGGCAAGTCCAAGACTCGCACCCTCCAGAGGATAGGCCGCCTTGTACGGCCCTACCCAGGCAAGAAAATCGCCACGGCATATGAGCTGGAGGAGGACTATCCGTATATCTCCGACCACCTGGAGACGCGACTCCGGCTGTACAAGACGGAGCCGCACTGGCGCATTGTTTTTGCCGACGCTCGCGAGTAGTCTCTTCGGTAGCAACGTTTTTATATCCACATGTTCTCTATATTCATGAATCAGGAAAAAACTGCGACGGGGGCATCCTCCCCCGTCAAAGACCCTGTTTTTCCGCTGTGGAAAATAGAAAGGCAGGTCGCTGAGCAACTTCGGCGTGGTGTTAAAGTGCTGGACGGCTCCGTCGTCGCGGTGTCGACCGGTTCGTCGATGTTCACATATGTGAGGAAGATTGACAACGAACTGATTATAAAGTACGTCGAAGGATGCATAGCAGTCACTGTGTCTGCCGTGTTGATAGGGGAGGAGGTGAAGGTGCACAACGTAACTGTGCACAACATCTGTAGCGGGGTTGAGCTATGAGCGAGGTCTTCGTAGAGCTCTTCATGGCGTGCTATAAAGAGTTGCGCGACGAGGAGTACTGCCGCGGCGTGGTGGAGACAGCCGCCGAGCTGGCTGAGGCGCGACGCGTGGCGTACCGCGGCAGGAGGGGCGTTGCGTATGTGCTCAGCTTGCCGCGCAACGACAATCCGTATGTGCTGTTTGCAGTCGACCGCGTGCACAGGAAGGGGCTTGTGATCACGCTAGTAGGCGAAGGCTACATTATGCACTTGATATATAGACGCGGCGACAGCAAATTCTACCCAATCCATGCCGAGATCGTTAATGCAGAGATCGCCGCCGCGACGAACCACAACTTACCCAGCGACACACTGCAGAGACTGCTGAATCACTTACTGACCGCTTAATCTTCCACGCCGCAAAAACACTCCACATTTTTGGTCTCTCAATATTGCTCACTTGAACATTTTCTTAACAATTTTTCTGCCGTGTTACAGGCACAGCGTCTGGAGACGCGGCTACTCCCGCCGATGCAAATCGCAGACGCCGATTTTTCTGTTTATCTACGCCACATCGAATGTCTTGCCAAACGGAAGATGAGTTGCGTTGTGCACTGACAAATGCCTATATACTCTATATGGCCCTATTTCTATAGACTCTATATATAATTTACAAACCTCCAGGGCATCCTAATGTTTGTAAAGCGTGACAAATGTAAAGGTTTCCACCATTTGTTTCCACCATATACCCCCTCGGCGGCCGCCCCTTTACAAAAATTTTTTCTTCTTTTCTTTCTAAAAAAGAAAAGAAAGAAAATAATAGTAGTAATAGGGCGGCTACGCCGATTTTTACGTGGTGGAAAATCGTGGTGGAAAATCGTGGTGGAAAACACAGGGTGGAAAGAAAAATGTAACCTATACGCGAATTTTTCCCCCAGGATTTTTTTTTTCAAAAATTTTTTCTTTTCCACCTCCACCACATGTTTTCCACCATGTTTCCACCATTTTTGATTCGGCGCGCCGTGGTTCTTCCACCACATGTTTCCACCACGTCTAGCGCGACGTTAAACCAAAGAAAAGTTTATAACGGATGAACAACTTTTTTGCCATGTCGAAAGTTCAACCCCGCGAAAAAACCGAGGGAATCAAGCTGTTTTCACATAACAACCTCGTCGTCAGGGGCGTCCCGGGCGTGCTTACCAGCAGTGGTGCGGCGAAACGGCTTGTGTTCATTAGAAGTAGAGAGCTAAACCCCCAGCTTCATCAATTCTTAAGCGCTGGGGTTCGCCGGGTTGAAGTTACAGCGTTGATTGGAAGCGTGTTGCTCACGTTTACCGCATCCATAACCAAGCGCGGGGCACAGCATCCCCTACATCTGCATCCAGTCGGGGAAGCAAGCAGATTTCTTGCAGAAATATACAAACAACATCGCGCCGCCTCCGGCCGCAAACACAGCCCGGTGCCAGTGCTGATCCTCAACATAACCCCATTGTTGGAAAAAACCAACGTCAGCGGAGGGCTGTGAGCGCCGAGCAAGCTGGGGTGGGAGCCGAGAGAGAGGGCGCGGAGCTACAGCCAACAAGTGGCCATGTGTTGGAGGAAAAATGTATAGTGAGTCTCGTGTGGGATGGCCAGAGACAGTGCATAAAGCTTCTGCGTCTCAGAGCTGTCGGTGCTACTTCCTTCATAGAGCTTGTGAATAGGGATCCAGACAGCGGCGAAGAGACTGTTAAGGACTTGGCGCACCTGCCGCGGGAGATCTACTTCGTGTCTGAGCCGTACTTCGGCGAGATGTTCGTAGCATATGAAGGTGGTAAGCTCATTGCCGCATCATGGGATTGGAGAGACTTACTGCGCAAGCTGAAGGCGCGGGGGCACTACGTCGGCCGCAGTACATACCTGTCAGCTTCGAGAGTCTTGATTCCATATGTTGAGAAGACGGTAAGCGCTGGCTTGTCGGACAGTGGCGACGTCGTCGACCCGTTAGGCATCCTCGACAAAACTGACTACGGCGCCGAGCCACTTAAGGCGGCGTATGAATGGATCAACTCGACATACACTGGCAAAAACGCTGAGTACGCATGGTTCAACGTCATGACAGCTATAACACATGTGGCGACGTCTCCCCTTAGGTACCCTTACTACCTCAGGAGCCACTTCCTTGACTACGTTGTGTACAACGTAGTGAACCGCGATTATGGCGTAATTATGTACGTCTTGGAGAAGCTGTTAGAAGGCGACGGCTACAACACCGTGATCTATGAAGAGCCGCTTAAGGCGGATCTGGGGAGCAAGCGCCTAGCGGCGCTGTTGCTGGACATGAACAGGTTGCCGCTGATCTTGATGGGGCAGACAAAGAAGACGCTGAAGACCTACAAATACGTGCTGGAGACGGCTGACGGTGAATACATCATGCTAGACAGGCGGGGGAAAAAGCGAATTCCGAACCTGCGCGGTCTCATCATCTTCGCCGACGATGTGTACGACATCCCAGCACGTAGTTTAGTATTGCGGTGGGAGCGTACACAGACGCGTCCGCCGCCTGCCAAGCTTCCGCCGATAAAGCCGATATATGGCTTCGCCGCCAGGCTGTGGAAGAAGTACCACAGTCGCTTTGCAGATGTTAACTGGCTTTCTTATCTTGTGGATGCAGTAGCCAAGGCCATAGCCCAAGAAATCCGTAATGAAGCTGAAGAGGTGGCTACGTTTACGGAACATGTAGCGTCCTCCATTACGACAGAACTGGATAGCTATGTCGACAGTTGAAGACTTCACTACATACTTGTACGAACAGGGCTTCAACGTAGTGTGTGTAACGGGCGACAAGAAGCCTGTGGGTAGTTGGGATGCGTCGGAGCGTCCGGATAAGCCGCCTAAATGCAAAGAAGCAGTAGCCATTACGGGCAACTACTTCGCAGATGACCAGTACAAAGTAGCCATCTTCGACATCGACAACCCCAACGCCAAAATTATGGAGGAGGTGTTCGGCCCCGACTGGCGGAGCTATCTGTGTAGCGCGCCGTGGTCGTTCTGCGTCTTGACAGGGCCTAGGCCGAAGCATTTGGTTGTTTGTAACGACGAGGACTGCACGATATATGAGGACAAGGAGCACACCAGACCCGTCAAGCAGGTCAAGCTGTCGGAGCTGGAGCGGGGAGTCGCCGTCGTGGTGCGCGTCCCGGCTAAGTGCATAAAGGGCAACCTGGGCACAATGCGCAACCCTGACGTTGAAATAATCTATAGTAATTATCAAGTGGTATACGGCAAGCACCCCTCAGGCGTCTTCTACCAGCCTGTCAAGTGGGCGGATGAGCAGTGGGTGCCAGTGGAGGCGCCTGGCGCCGGCGTGGTGCTGTCATGTGAGGAGTTCTGGCGCATGGTCGGCGCCGTTAGGCGCCAAAGAGAGCAGAGGGAGGAGGCTGAGGAGAAGGCGTATGAGCCGCCCATGGCGTGGGACAGAGATGTTGCTAAGCCCGACGTCTTGCTGGCTACGCTGAAGCGGTGGTGGCCGTTGACGAGGGAGGACGGCGGCCACTTCCACGACGCCTTGACCTTCGGCATTGCGTCTCTGGCGTGGCGCTACGGCATCAAGAAGGAGTCGCTCATGGAGGTCTTCGAGAGGCTGTTTAGATGGGCTGTGGAGCAGGGGCTGGACACGGAGCGCGACGTTGCGCACCACAGAAGCGTCATCGAATGGGTCTACTCCGCCTCGGCGGAGAGGCGGAGGTGGGGCGGGCGGAAGCTGAGGGAAGTCCTCGCCGAAGTGCTGAAGGCCGAGGGCGGTGCGGAGAAGGCGCCGACGGAGCTGGAGGTGGAGGGGGTATTCAGCACCATCTTCGAGGCGCTTGGTCTGAAGGAGAGGCACCCGGAAGACGTGGCGCATGGCGTGCTCTGCGTCACTCTGCGGTGGGTCACAGACGGACAGGGCAACGCCATCGCCGCTGAGTGGCTATGCAACACCAAAGGCGGTATCATAGTGCGCAAGTTCAAAAAAAGCGATAGGAAGAGGAGGAACAAGGGAAAGGAGGATGAGGAAGAGAAGGAAGAAGGCGAGAGGAAGAGCTTGTTTGACGATGTCGTGTTGGTCGACATGTCGATTTCTTCGCTTACGGTGTATTCCGACGTGTTGACTGGTCGGGAGTATGTAAATGCAGATACGCTGATAGGTAAGACCGGGCTCGCCAGGTGGAGGATGAAGCCGCGTGCTAGCTTTATCCGCGAGGTGGAGGACTCGGTGCTTGCAAGGACGTCGCCTAAGTGGCGCCCCATACTGAACTACTACCCGCACGTGCACGACGTCATAATCAGCGGCTTCTTCTGCCCCAACCCAGACGACCCCCGCCTGGGGAAGCTGGCGTGTGGCGTCAGGGACTACTTCCACACCGGCATACGCGACCCGGACAAGCCCACGGCCAAGTCGGCGCTTGAGACCACGCTGGCCGTGCTGGACAGGTTCGCGCCTGATGATGCTTGGTACAAGACCGCAGTTACTTCATGGATGCACAGCTTAGCGCAGGTCTTCGTTCTGACCAGGAAGGTGTGGGCCATCAGGCCGTCTTTCCTTGCGCTTGAGGGGCCGCGCGGCTTGGGCAAATCCACCATCGGCCAGCTGGCTCTCCACACCTTGTTCCCCGACCGCGCCGACGAGCTCTTCGTCTCGGCGTCTGGAGCCATGACCGCGGCGAGGCTGGGCAGGTTGCTGGACGAGCTGGCGGCTGGGGTCGTCGTGCTGGACGAGCAGAAGGGCGTCCTCCACAGGCCCGAGGTAATGGAGGTGCTTAAGTCCATGATTACGTCTAAGATTGCATGGAAGACGGCGTGGGGGGAGAAGTGGCCCGCCGCCGCCGGGCTGGTGCTGACCGCGAACAAGTTCATCGTGACCGACCCCGAGGTTGCGGATAAGCTCTACAAGATCCAGTTCAGCGGCGTGGTCGATCAGTCGAAGCGGCCGGAGTTCGCCGCGGCTATGGCCAAGGTGTTCAACATAGTTGGGGACTTTGGCGGCTACTACCTCCACTACGCCGAACGCAACTGGGCCTCTGTGAAGGACGCAATACTGGCGCCGACGCAGGCCGAGGCGGCGGAGAGGTACGCCAAAATCATCGCCGACGAGCTCGGTGTGCCGATAGAGCTGGTGCCTGTATCCGACATAACAGCTGTGTCAGCCGCTGTGACGTCTGCCGACATATTCCGCGACCTTGTCTGGAAAGAGCTTAAACAACAGATGGCGGCGATAAGAGACGGCAACGACGCAATAAGCGCGAAGCACGCCTTCAACATCTTGCTGGACAAAGGCAGGATACCCTTCATGCGGAAGTACGGCGGCGACGAGACCAAATACATGATTCTTAAGAACATAGAGCTCTACAACGGAGAGCTGTCGCTGAGGAGCCTCTGCGAAGAGCTGGGCGGCGAGCTGTACACCAAAGGCCACAAGAAGAACCTCTACGGGGCCTGCGTCGTCGATGGGGTGAAGGTGGAAGACGTCTTGTTCCCTGAAGACGCGCCGGAAGAAGAGGAGCAATGATTCTGCTTAAGACCCCGCGGGGCCAGCTCAAGCTGTCCTACAGCGCAGATGTGGTGTCTGCGCTTAAGGTCTTTGCAAAGTTTGACCCGGCGTCGAAGGCGTGGGTCTCCGACGTCGGGGTGCCGTGCTGGTTCGCGCATCTGTTCAAGCTCGGCGTGGCTGACTGCGTCCGCGACGCGCCGCAGGGCAGGTGGTGGCGGGGCGTGGCGTATGTGTGGGGGCTGGGGGAGGGGGAGGTGAAGGAGAGGGCCTGCTTCGCGGTGGAGAGGTGGCAGAGGGCGACGTGCGGTGAGTACTGCGGAGAGAGGTGCGCAGACGCTTGGGACAGCGACAGGTGCGAGGAGCGGTGCGTGGAGAGGTGCGAAGAGGAGGGGTGGCGCCCCGCGGTGAAGGTGCGGCAGGAGGTGTGTCTCGCCAGGAAGGCCGACGACGGCTCTTGGCAGGTGCCGCGTGGCTTGGTGCCGCTGTTCCGCAGAACCATGCCGAAGTTCGCCGAGCTGGGCTCCGCCGAGATGCACCCCGACCTGCGCTTCTACCAAGTCGACGTCATCTACAGCGCCTGGTACCAGCTTGAAAGCGTAGGCGCCGCGACTATACAGATGGCGACTGGCGCCGGGAAGTCGTATGTGTCGGGCTACCTGGCCAAACTGCTGGCTGAGAGGGGCTACCACGTCTTCCTCACGGCGATGCAGTTGGATCTTGTGTACCAGCTGAGGGAGTTCGCCGAAAGGTGGGGCGCCCCCGCGGACAAGATACACGCCGTGACCGTCCAGACCCTCTACAGGAGGCTCACCGGCCGCACGGTGGCCGAAGACGCCGAAGACGAGGAGGACAGAGAAGCCGCATCGGCATATGCAGACGAAAGCGACGTGGCTGAGGACGAGCTTTCGCTGTTTCAAAACGAGAAGAAGGTGGCTATAATCATGGACGAGGCCCACCACGTCCCCGCCCTGACGGTGAAGGAGGTCGTGTCTGCGGCGGGTGGGGGGTGGGCCCTCCGCATTGGGCTGACGGCGACGCCGTGGCGCAACGACAACCGCGACTTGGAGATCTACGCCTATGCGGGCGCTGTCGTGGAGCCGCGCATAACGTCGTCGTTTTTGATAGAGCACGACTTCGCCGTGCCGGTGGAGATCCGCATAGTCAAAGCGCCTCGCTGTCTGTCGGAGAGGGCGAGCGGGGCAGAGGGCTGGGCCAAGGAGCTCAAGGCGCTTGTGGAGTGCGAAGCCAGGAACAGGCTCATAGTGGAGCTGGTGCAGAGGGCCGAGAAGCCGGTTTTGGTGGTGACAAACAGGGTGAAGCATGCAGAACTGCTGGGCAAGATGCTGAAGGAGACGGGCCTGAGAACCGAGGTGGTCACCGGCGCGGTGAAGGGAGAGGTGCGGAAAAGGATCTACGACGGCTTGAGGGCTGGGCGGGTTGAAGCCATCGCCGCAACCACCCTCGCCGACGAGGGCCTCGACCTGCCGCCTCTGCGGACCCTCGTAATTGCGGTGGGGGGCCGCTCCAAGACCCGCACCCTCCAGCGCATCGGCCGCCTCGTGAGGCCGTACGAGGGGAAAAGGATCGCCGTTGCGTATGAGCTGGAGGATCCCGCCGGCTTCGCCAAGGCGCACCTACACGAGAGACTGAAGCTCTACAAAACCGAGCCGCATTGGCGGGTTGTTTATCTCTAATTAATATAGAAAACTTTAAACCTAGGAATCGACGTCAGCTTATGGAGGAGGATCATGCTGTTTTAAACAGACTGTTGAAGGCCGTTGAAAAGTTGCCGAAGCCCGCGCAGATGACGCCGATACCGTGGCCGCACCTTCCATCGTATATTTCCATGGACACTGAGTGGAGCGCAGAGTAGGAGCTCCAGCTCTTAAGAAGCGAAGCATTTATAAATACGTGTTTTTCTTATACACATGAAGGTAAAATTCTCGGTTAGGGGGGCAAACTACGCAACAGCCATATTTTTAGCGGATGAAGACAAGCAGAAGGACGTTGAGTGGATAACAAAAGTCCTTAGCCCGCACCCGCCAGCGTGGGTGCGGGTGGTAGAACCCGCTGGCGGCAGGTGGAAGAAGATAATTGTAATGCCGAGGAGCGACCATCTCCACGTTGATTGACGGCCATGGAGGCGCCTGAGGTCGTCGTCAAAGTCAGGAAAAACGGTGTTTTTCTACAGTTCCCGCTGTCGTATATGATCAACCGTTTCGGCCCTACGCTACCCGATACGATTAGGCTGACCTGCGGCGGGAGGGAGGTGGAGGCCAAGCTGTACATGGTTTACCGCGACGCGGTGCTGTACCGCGTATTCGCCAAGTACACCCCAGCGGTGCTGGACAGCGACGAGTGCATCGTCAACGCTTAAACACTCCTCTCTTTTTGCTGTCATCAACACTTAAATACTCCCCTTTTATTTAGACTCATGACAGAACAAAAAGGGGTGAGGGAAATCCCGGTCGTCAAGATCAAGACGCGCGAGAAGGAGGCATGCAGGAAGATCCGCGGCGTTACGATTAAGGTTGCCGTGGTGAGGGTTCCGATGCCTAAGCACATCGTGCTACATATCAAGCTTAAGGACGGTACGGAGAAGGTCGCCAGGGCGCATCTCGTCAGCATGTACAACAACTACGCGTACTACTTCCTCTACGCCTCATATGTCGAGGAGCTGATGCCTTTCATGAATCAAATACAGGAGGTCAAGGCGTACGAGGAGGAGCAATGAGTCGCAACGCCGCGGCTAAGAGGGCGGAAGAAGAGGAGAAGGAGACCTTTCGCACCAGGGTTCTGGAGTTCCTCAACAAGCTGAAGAAGGGCGTCTTGATTAAGTACGACAGCGCCGACGTGGAGCTAATGCTTGATCTGATGGAGGACTACGACGTCTTGGCGCGGCGGGTGAACAACAGCATCGCCGTCACGGTGTTCGGCAGGTATGCCACGTGTACGGTGAGGATACGCGTCGACAAAGGCGGCGAGTGGAGGCTCAGGAACGTGATGTGCCGCAGGAGGTGATGATATGATAGAGTTAAGGAGGTTTTGGGTCAGGAACTACAAATCGCTGAGGGACGTAGTGCTCGACTTCCCCACCAGGCTGACCGTTGTGGCGGGGCCAAGCGGCTCTGGCAAAACTGCTCTGGTGGAGGCGTTTGGCGCCTTGAGGGGCGGGCGGTTCTCCGGAGAGGTGGGCGTCGAACTTCGACATGGGGAATGCCGAACCGCCTACGTGGTGAGCGACAAGAAGACCGTGATAGCCGACTGCGGCGCGGATGAAGCTGACGAGGTTGTGCGGTCACTTTTAAACGTCGTCGTCATCGAGGCCATCAACTGGAGGGCGGTTAGAAGCCCCCAGCCGGTGGCCAGAGAGGAGAAGCTCCTGCCTGATGCGTCGAACTTCGTGCCGTTTCTCTACACCGTAACGAGAGGAGTTGTTCCCGAAGCGCTTGTTGAGGCGCTGAGGTATATCATCCCCAACGTACGCGGCCTGCGGTTCGAAGAGAGAGGCGGCGGCTTGCTCCTCAAGCTCGACGCCGCAAACGGCGCCGAGCTAGACCAGACGAACATGCCAGCCGGCGCCTTGAAGACCCTCATCGTGGAGACCGTCCTCCGCACCGACCCAGTCCTCGTCGTCATCGACGAGTTTGAAAACAGCCTGCATCCCGAGGCACAGCAGTTCTTGATGGACGAGATCAGAAGCCGCGGCGTCTACGCAGTGCTGACTACCCACTCCACGGTGCCGCTGGACTACGTGAAGACCCCCAGCGAAGTCGTCCTCCTAAGTCTCGAAAACGGGGAGACCAAAGCCCGCAGGCTCGGCAAAGAGGTCGAAGAGAAGCTTAAGAAGCACAAGCTGACGCTGAGCGAGCTGATCGAGTCGGGACTGCTTGAGACATGACCCGCGTCGTCGACATCTACGCCACCGACGACATGCCCGGCATCCTCAAGAAGCTTGGAATGTTTGAAGACGCCGAGGCCGGCAGGTTGCGTTGCCACTTCTGCGGCAAGCCGGTCAGCTTGCAGAACATAGGCGACATCTTTAAACACGAGGGGCAGATACGCGTCGTCTGCAACAACATCAAGTGCCTCTACGAGGCGGCGATGATGGCGACGAAGACGAGCGTGAAGAACTGACGCAGACACTTCATAACCTCATCAAGAAGTGGGCTAGCGGCTGTCTAAAGATGTCCTCTCCAGCAGAGGCTGTTTACGTGCTGGCGAAGAACTACGGACTTGATATCGAAGAGGAGGAGGATTTAGACCGCTGGTATGCTGGCAAAATATACTACAAAATAGAGGGACTCCGTGTGCGTCTCGTTAAGGACATAGGTTACTGCAACGACTGCGTCAACTTCTCAACAAACAACAGTTTTATCGAGAAGTGTAAGTCTTGGCGCTTCGAAGACGACGTAGACTAACCCTCCTCTTTTTCCCTTTCCCTTTTTCAACGGCGGCAACGTATATAAACCTCCTATGTTTTGTAATTCATGAACTCCAAAAAACCAAACCTAAACCAAATCCAGTCCAAAGCACTTGCCCGGTATGGGCAGGCAGTGTGGCAGTACATGGAAGAATACACACGGGAAATTGCGATGGCTGTGCGTTTGTTGAACATCGGGGCGCCCTCCGTCGCTATGGTGGACGACCGCGGCCACGTCACTGTGCTGGTGCGTAAGCCGCTTGAGCTGGGCGGCTTCTCGAAGGCGCGCGGGGCGAGGAAGAAGCTTGTGGAGCTTCCCCCTGGCGTGGAGGAGAAGCTGGAGGAGATGGCGCAGTTGCTTAAGGGCGTCGGGGAGAGGCTGACGGGCATCCCGGAGCTGGCTGACATCGAGATTGAGGGGGTGCGGCTCCCCCAGGCGATACGGAGGATGGCGGCCGCGGCGGTGCTTCAGCGGCCGGAGCTGATGCGGGAAGTGCAGGAGGTGGACAGGCTCAGGGAGGAGTATGCCGCCCAGGTCATGAAGCTGATGGACGGCGCCCAACTGCCGACGTGTCCGCATAAAGACCCGGAGACCGGCCGCGTGTGCGGCCTCTCGACGAAGCCAGCGGTGCTGTACAACAGCCACATCGAGGTGCTGGGTCTCCAGCACGTCGCCCAGGCGGTTTCGGCCCTGGCGAGGGCTGAACAGCTGGTCAAGGCCACCGGCTTCGACAGGTACATGCGGCTACAGGGGGTTGGGCCTTCGGCGCTTATGTTCCTCTTCTGGGCGGCGGCTACCAACAAGGAGCCCGACCGGCCTTCGCGTCTGTTTGCATACCTCGGCTTGGTGCCAGCGTCGTACTGCCCCAAGTGCAACGCGCTGTATAAAGGCGCGGTGAAGTTCTGCCCCAGGTGCGGCCACTTGACCGTTCCCACCCTGCCGACGAAGGCGGCGTCTGCCATGGCTGGCAACGCGCCGATTAAGGTGAGGGTCGACGTGAGGCCGCGGGCGTGGGTGCTGGGCCAGGTACTGCTGAGCCAGGCCAGGCTGGGGAGGGCGCCGTCTGCCATGGCCGCCATAGCCGACCTGGCGGCGCTCCACTACCAGCGGTACATGGACTGCTGGCACCGAAGCGGCAGGGATCCAGACGCCATGCTGGAGAACGCATGCGCCGGGCTGAGGCTCGCCGCGTTGGCGAAGAAGTACCCCAGCCGCTACGAGGAGTTCGCCGTTAACAGCGCCATCAGTAACGCCCTGTGGGAGCTCGTCAAGATGTACATCATGGCCGGAGTCGCCGCCGCGGCGTACCTGACGGGCCGCACGCCGCCTCAGCCCTACGCCCAGCACCGCCGCTACTGGCCCCCCACGGTGTTCTGGAAAGTGGGCGAGGAGCCGCCCCACGACTACCTCCAGTGGCTCGACACAGACCCCGAAGAGGAGCGCCGCATCCGCCAGCGGCTGATTCAAAAAGGCGAGAAGCTCGCCGCCCTCTACCAGCAGAAGAGGAAAACAGAAGACCAAGACGCCTGGGCCGCCTGGAAAGAAGTCTTCGCCGCCGCACAAACCCTCTAACCCCACCCCAAAAACACAGAACCCCGTTTTTCCCCACCCCCATACACACGCTTTACAACAAACGGTTCCCCTTCAGTATAAGCACACGCTTGAGGCGGTGCAGTTCCCCTTGGCGTTAAACACACGCTTTCAGATTAACAGTTCCCCTTCAACACGATCACACGCTTAAAACCATACGGTTTCCCTTGCCGAGATACACACGCTTTTCAACCAACAGTCCTCCTTCAACTCGGACACACGCTTGCCCAACGACAGTTTCCCTTACTAAACGACACACGCTTGTCCGCATGTGTTTCCTCTTCTTCACACACGCTTTGGCTATAGCAGTTCCCCTTCAAATATAGCACACGCTTCCTTGCAAGCGGTTCCTTGCGTCGTAACACACGCTTGACCCGGAACAGTTTTCCTCGAAGTCAAACACACGCTTGTTTTTCAACAGTTCCCCTTCTACCCTATCACACGCTTGTCATCACGCAGTTCCCCTTCGCATAAAGCACACGCTCATTTTTTCACAGCCACACCTTGCTGATATACACACGCTCGTGCATTAGCAGTTCCCCTTGTCAAGACACACACGCTCGCCGGTTTAACAGCCCCTCCTCGCCGAGGCACACACGCTTATGTTTCGACAGTCCCCTTACCTATATACACACGCTCGGGACTCAGCGGCTTCCCTTAAGATGTCTCGCACGCTTGACGCTGAACAGTTCCCCTTGACAAATATCACACGCTTGACTTTCAACAGTTTCCCTTCGCGCCGCTCACACGCTTTGTCATACATGGCTCTCCTTATCACGGATCACACGCTTATCAATAAACAGTTTCCCTTGACGTAGATCACACGCTTATCCCTGAGCAGTTTCCCTTAATGTCCAACACACGCTTTTCTTCCTACAGTTCCCCTTGCCGAAATACACACGCTTAACACCGAACAGTTCCCCTTCGGTTCGAACACACGCTTGATCTACGACAGTTCCCCTTCCTGACCTGCACACGCTTACCACCATACGGTTCCCCCTTCATGAGTCACACACGCTTAATTTTGAACAGCTTCCCTTTCGATGCTACGCACGCTTTTTAAGCGACAGTTCCCCTTCGTGTCAGGCACACGCTTAACGCCGAACAGTTCCCTTCGGCTTGTGCACACGCTTCGCATTTTTCGCATCTTCACACCTTGGGTTTAGTGCTTTCTGGGGGTTTATATGCGTTGCCTGGGTTGGCTGTTGGCTGGAGTCCCGCCCTAAAGGGCGGGGAGGAGGTCAGATGTGTTGCGCTGGGGTGGCTTCTGTTTTCAATTCTTTGTGCCGTCTCTATGTAGCTCTATTTAGGCCGGGTGCCGGAAGGGGGCGGTTACCGTTGGAGCTACCCACACCCCCCTTCCTCAATCAGCTACATAAATACATACTTTTTGCATTTGGGCTCGGCGTCGAATATATACAAACCCCGCGTTTTCTGTAGCGCTTCTATAAACAGAGGAAGATATTTAACA
>Ga0080005_129445_pt1 | contig 17041 bp, 19 predicted proteins | sample JossMetagenome_2_FD_69208 | JGI IMG/M metagenome (GOLD analysis project Ga0080005, IMG submission 69208) | Hot spring sediment microbial communities from Joseph's Coat, Yellowstone National Park, USA - JC3_ASED (SPADES assembly) (version 2) | ecosystem: Environmental > Aquatic > Thermal springs >... | reverse complement strand
CTGTTGCTATCATTCCGCTGATAAATCTTGAAACATAACCTAAAAATTCTCCAGCTGTTGCTAAGCTTGCTAGTAAAGCTGATGCTCCCAAAACTTTAGCATAAGAGCCAAAGATTGATCTTCCACCTTCATAAGTCATATCAGCAAAAAGAGAGACTAGAGATAGGAATATAAAAACTTTGAACATTTTCTTGCTTAGGTTTAGCTTCATTGAGAGTTGTTTGATTTTGAAAAATAAAAGTTTGAATCAATGATTTTTCTTAAGTTGACCTAACAAACAATAGTAGTTTTCTGAATCAATCCAAAAATCCAAAATCTTAAAATCTTTGAACTCTTTTAACAATATTTTCTTGTTGAATCTGTAGTGGGGAATTCCTTTTTCTGGTCCTCCGAGAATTATGTAAGTCCTTGGTGCAATCCAATTTATTTCATAGAGCTTTTCCTTTGGAATTTTCTTTTTAGCTACATGCTTATGAACTGTAACGAATATAAAACCGTTTGGTTTAAGAATTCTTTTCATTTCTTTTATACATCTTCTAATCCACTCAATTTTTCCGTGATTCAAAGTTCTTATGCAAATTATCGCATCAAAGAAATTGTCTTTGTATGGAAGTTTCTTGTAAATATCTCCAACTTTAAGATTTGCTTTCAATCCCTCTTCTTTCAACCATTCTTTAGCAATTTTTATTCCGCTTTTAGCAATGTCTATTCCATAAACTTCAAAGCCATTTTTTGCTAAATAAACAACATGCCTTCCAGAACCACAACCCAAGTCTAAAACTCTTTTAACTCCATTTTTCTTGAAAAGTTTAACGATTCTTGGCATGTCTTCTTGAGGTTCGGTGAAAATTTTTCCTTCCTTCTTGAAAGCTTTATCCCATGCTTTCTTATCTAGCTTCATTTGAAAATTTGAAGAATTGAAATTAAAGCTGTGATTAAAAAGATTTGATTAATTTTATTGAGCTGTCGACAAAAATCGACATATTTTCTTGAAGTTTTTGAATTCTAGAGATAAAAATCGAAAAGAAAGAAGAATTTAGAGAATTGGGGGGGATTTTTACTAAATTTTATAATTTTATCTCTAACTGTCGAGGCATTCCGACACTTCTTATCGATGTATAGGCTAGATAAAATGAGGAAAAATTGAAAAGTTTTAGAGTAAAAACAGAAACAGTTTAATTTGGCCTATAATTCAAATTTCTCCTATTTTTGACTTATATGTGAGTCAAAGATCAAAAGTTTGCACTTGTGTTGCATACTTTTGTATAAAAGTTTGCAATGCAAATGCCAAGGTAAAACGGTTTAGACAAATTTCATATCTAGTAAAAAGTTAAGATAATCAAACTCTTATTTTCACCAAAATGTATCTATGGTCTGATATTCTTTTTTTAGAATACTAAACCATTGCATAGCTCTTATGGTAACTTTCGAGAAATATTCTTTCCTATCTTGTATCAAATCTAAAAACCTCTTTAATATAACTGTGAAAGGTATTATTTCAATTTGTTTAATTTTGCCGTTATACTTAATCGTAATAAGAATTGCTTCATCATTCATTTTGTAGTCAATGATCTTAGCTTTAAAATCTTTTAATCTCTTTTTCAACTTATCTGATACGTCTTTTGCAAAAGGACTTGTTATAAATTGATACTTGTATTTTCCGCTGTAATATTCAGCAAGTTTGTTATCAGCATCATTCTTAAAAAACTTTCTAAGAAGCTTATAGACCTCATCGGCTCCGCCCTTTTTTGATATAAATGGGAATTTAGCATCTATAGAAGTTGTTATCTCTACATGAATTGCCTCTTCCAACCTTCCGTTATCTTTATTTATTTTTATTGCTATTAGATCGATCTCTCCTCTCCCTTTTCCTCCAGTTCTTTTTTCTTTTGCATGAAATGGGACATTTTCAATTGTAAAATAATTATTCAAATTGTAATAGGCTTTTACTACATCTTCTTCAAATGTTGCCATAATATAATATTTTAACTACAAGATTAATAAATCTAAACCTCACTTTACTCAAGTCCGAAAAAGCTACCAAAAAAAAGAAATTAAAAGAGTTAAAGCGACTTTAAAGGAATATAAAGAAGGCAAAACTATACCACTTAGTAAACTCTCCTCTAAAACTTATTCTTAAAGCTAGAATAACTTTATCCCCTCTTTCACTAAGTATAAAAGATGAGAAATAAATAACACTTTGAATTAAATAGATATTGTGAATACTCCTTGGAAAATAGAACAAGCTTCCATTTAATTATCTGCCGCCACTAATCTATAGAAAACAAATTATCCCTGTCTATTCCATGGTGGCAATTGATCGTGATCTTTGTCGAATTTATCGCGAAGCCTCTTCTCCAAGTTTTTATAATTTTTCGTTATCTTCCATCCAACTTCAACAAAATTTATATAATTTCTTTTAATCAGATAATTGTGAATTCTCATAGTGGTTTGACCTCCATTCCCCTTTAAGTAATTATAGATTATTCTTTCTCGTAAATTTTTAGAAGAACCAATATACAATATATCGGATTTGCCTTTTAATTTTTCCAAACACCTATTCAGCTTAAACACATAAACGCCGGGTTTTGCAGGAATTTTTTGTTTCAAATTATTTAAATCATAAGATAATTTACACCAAAATTTTATTCCATACTTATTGAGTTCTCTCGAGTCCATAAACTTAGATTATTTTCAGATTATTTAATGAATGTTTCTATCTTAATTAATTTTAAACTATCTTATAACCATCTTATAGCAATTAACCTTTTTCCCAAACTTCAAAACTTTAAATGAAAAGCTATTCCAAAAAATTGCAAGATAGACCATTAACAAGATTGCTTCAAAAAGGAGTTAGCAGTTTATCTAACGCTGAGCTCTTAGCAATAATTTTTGGTAAAGATGTCAATTGGAAAGGAAGAAAAATTACAGCTTTAGAGTTAGCTCAGAAAGTTTTGAGAAAGTATGATTTGAAGAGATTGGCAAAAGCTAGTATTGGCGAACTAGAAAAATTCTTTGGAATTGGAAAAGTTAGAGCTGCACAAATTCAAGCAATTTTTGAGTTAGCGAGAAGAGTTAATTCCTATGTTGAAGATGTAAGACCAATAATTGAAAAGCCAGAAGATGTGTTTAAGATTGTTGGAAGCGAGATGCAAGATTTGGAGCAAGAAGTTTTGAAAGTTTTGCTCTTAGATTCGAGAAATAGATTGATTAAAGCTGAAGATGTGTTTAAGGGAAGCTTGAATGAAAGTGTTTTTTCAGCCAGAGAAATCTTCAAACTAGCTTTTGATTATAATGCTGCTTCAATAATTTTAGTTCACAATCATCCTTCTGGGGATCCACAACCGAGTGAATATGATATATTAGCTACAAAAGAGGCAATTAAACTCGGAAAGCTTTTGGGGATAGAAGTAATAGATCACATAATTATTGGAAATAGAAATATGAAAAGTATGAGAGAATATCTGAAATTTTAATAAACACGATAAAAATATTATTATTGTTTTTTGTTCAAAATGAAAGGGGAGGTATATTAATGGTTTCAAAAGACGAAGAAATAGAGAAACTTAAGTCTGAAATAGAAAGATTAAAAAAAGAGCTAAAAAAGAGAAAAAAATATGGGTTGGTTTGGGAAGATAAAAAAGAAGATGTAGTTGAGATGTGTAAAAAGAAGTTGCCTATAATAAAAGAAGTAAAGAGTAGGGAGATAATTACAGACAAAAACAAACCTGTAAATCTACTAATTGAAGGAGACAACTATCACTCACTTTCTGTTTTAAATTATACCCATGCTGGAAAAATTGATGTAATCTATATTGATCCGCCTTATAATACTGGAAACAACGATTTTATTTTTAATGACAACTATGTTGCTAGAGAAGACGCATATAGGCATTCAAAATGGCTTTCTTTCATGGAAAAAAGACTAAAATTAGCAAAAAATTTATTAAAAGAAGATGGTGTGATTTTTGTTTCAATTGATGATAATGAACTAGCACAATTGAAATTATTAATGGATAGTATATTTGGAGAAAACAACTTCATATCTATTATTGTTTGGAAAAGTAAAAGTGGTGGCGCTGCTGATTCTCTTTTTCTGGCTATTGATACAGAATACATTATTGCTTATGCTAAAAACATAAAAAAATTAGTTTTCAATAAAGCACCATTAGAATCGAAAAAAGAGTATAAATACAAAGATTCTAATTTTACATCTTATGGAAAATTTAAACTAAGGAGACTAGATGAAACTGGAATAAGATATAGCAAGAGTTTAGATTTTCCAATTTATATTAATAAAGATTCGATAGAAATAAATGGGGAAAAAATCCCAATAAGTGAAAAATATTTCTTTAATTGTGATATCCCACAAAATAGAATTACAATTCTTCCAGGAGGAAAGTTAAATCATCTTAAGAAATACACATGGAGATGGTCTAAAGAAAAGATCCTAAAAGGATTTGAAAAGAATTATCTTGTATTTATTAAAAATAAAAATGGAGAGTATAGATTAATGCAAAAGCAATACGAATTCTTTGATACTTCAAAAGAAGAAACAATTAGTATTAGAACGACTCCATATAGAAATTGGATAGATTTTACAAACACTACAGATGGAACAATAGAACTTACAAATATTTTCCACAAAAAAGTATTCAACTATCCAAAGCCTGTTAAGCTTATAAAATTCATAATAAATCTTCATCCAAACAAAAATGCAGTTGTTTTAGACTTTTTTGCAGGAACTGGCACTACTGGTCATGCTGTTTTAGAACTTAATAAAGAAGATGGCGGCAATAGACAATTCATTCTTTGTACTAATAATGAAAACAATATATGCACAGATGTTTGTTATCCAAGAATTAAAAAAGTAATAGAAGGATACAAGAATTCTAAGGAAGAATGGGTAGAAGGATTGGGTGGAAATTTGAAATATTTTAAAACGGATTTTGTAGACTACGAAGAACCCACTGACAAAAATAAGACAAAATTTGCCAAACATGTAACAGAAATGATTTGTGTAAAAGAAGGCACTTATGAAAAAGTTATGGATAATGAAAAGTTTGTCATTTTTAAAAATTCTAATCACTATACTGCTATTATTTGGGACCAAACAGCTATATCTGAATTCAAAAATGCTATTAAAGATATGCAAGGAGAATTTAGTGTTTATATTTTTTCCTTAACAGATGACACCTTTGACGAAGAATTTAAAGATGTCAAACAAAAAGTTACATTATCACCAATACCAGAAGCCATACTAAAAGTATATAGAAGGATTTTTAGGTGAAAAAATGAAACTTAAAAATTATCAGGAGGAAGCCGTAGAAGAATTGTTGTATAAAACTAAGAAATTGTTAAATAGTCGTGGTAGTAAAAAGTTAGTTTTCAAAGCACCAACTGGCTCTGGAAAAACTATAATGATGGCAGAGTTTCTAAAAAGATTGGTTTCTGACAAAGAGATTAAAACACCATTTAGTTTCATTTGGATTGCCCCTAGGCCAGTCTTAACAGAGCAAAGCAAAAATAAAATTGAGAAATACTTTGAAAACATAAAAACAATAAAATGTTCTTATTTTGAAGACTTAGAAGATAGAAAAATCGGAGAGAATGAAATTTTATTTGTCAATTGGGAAAGCATAAACAAGAAAGATAATGTATACATTAGAGAAAATGAACAAGAGTTTAATTTGTCTAAAGTAATAGAGAGAACAAAAGAAGAAGGAAGAGAAATAATACTAATAATCGATGAAATTCATTACCATGCAGAAACAGATATCTCTCAGGATCTTAGAGGGATGATTGGACCAAAATTGACAATAGGCGTATCTGCCACACCAAAAATGGCAAATCCAGATGAGATTGTGGTTGTTGATTTAGAAGATGTGAAAGCAGAAGGAATGATTAAAAAGGGCATTATTTTAAATGACAATTTTATAAATCTTTTAAAAAATGGCAAAATAGAGTCAGAACTTAGTAAAGGAAGCGATGAAATGGTTATTGATGCTGCACTAAAAAAGAGGGAAGAATTGTTGAAAGCATATCGTGAAGAAGGATCTAATATCAATCCCTTGGTTCTTATTCAACTTCCTGATAGAATTGGTAAAACCGAAGACGAGCAAAAAGATAGAATAATCAAGATATTGAAAGAAAAATACAATATTTCTATAGAAAATGGTAAACTAGCAATTTGGTTATCTGGAGAACATGTCAACAAAGAAAATGTAGAAAGGCCAGATAGTATTGTCGAGGTTTTAATTTTTAAGCAGGCAATAGCTTTAGGTTGGGATTGCCCCAGAGCACAAATTTTGGTTCTATTTAGGCAATGGCATAGCCCAATATTTTCAATACAAACAGTTGGTAGAATAATGAGAATGCCTGAGCCTGAAAAAGGTCATTACAAAAACGATATTCTGAACTATGCTTATGTTTATACAAACTTAAGCGATATAGAAGTGAAGGAAGACTTAGCTGGTGGATATTTAACAATTTATACAAGTAAAAGAATTGATAACTATAAACCCATAAATCTACTTTCTTGTTATTCTGTAAGGCATAGAGAAAAAACCAGACTTTCACCATTATTTATAACTATTTTTTTAAAAGTTGCTCAATATTATAAGCTAAAAGAGAAAATAGATATAAACTCTGAAGAAACCGATATGAAAATTTTCAGCGATTGGAAAGCCGAAGATATCGATCAGTTGATTGGCAAAAAACTAATCGCCGATAAACAAATCAAAATGAGTGCTTATGACTTACAAAGATTATTTGATTATTTTGTTAGAAGAAGTTTAGAAGAAGGAGCAGTAAAACTATATCCTGAAGACAGGTCAGTCGATAAAGTCAAACAATCTGTTTACAAATTTTTTGAGATCGAGTTCAAAATGAGACGAGGTGATGATGAAGATAGAATGATAAGAATCGTTCTAAGCGAAAAAAATATTCAGCATTTCTTAATTGTAATTGATAAAGCAAAAGAAGAATATATTAAGGAAGTTTCAAAAAGAAAACCAGAAATCAAATTCGTCGAAAACTGGAACATACCAGAGAAATTAAATTATTCTGAAAACTATCACAGAGAAGATAGGAAAAAGTCAGTAATGCAGCCTTTTTATATAGATAAAAAATCGCGACTAGAAGAAGCATTCATAGAATTTTTAGAAAAATCAGAGAAAGTCGAATGGTGGTTCAAAAACGGAGATAGGGATGCAACATTCTTTGCAATTCCGTACAGAGATGGAGAAGAAGAAAGACCATTTTATGTAGATTTTATAGTAATGCTAAAAGACGGCAGAATAGGACTATTTGATACAAAGGCAGGATTTACAAGACAAATTGCTGGGCCGAAAATTGACGGATTATATGAATATATCAAAAAAGAAAATGAAAAAGGCAAAAATATATTCGGTGGAATAGTAACAAATACTGACCAAAAGAATTACACAGGTAGATGGATTTATTATAATAAAACAAGTAAGGAATTGAAAGATGACGATTTTAGCAACTGGGAAGAGTTAGATTTATGAGAATCTATTTAATTATATCTTGAAAAATTAGCAAAATCCTCATAACTTTTTTCAGTTGAAAATATAATGATAAATAAAATGTGCGTTAATCTAATCATGCAAAATTAATTGAAAAATAATCCTATATGGTTAAATTTTTCTGAATAAAATCTTCAATTAAAAAATTTATACTATATTTTTAATTATTTTGAGCTATTTTTCGTATATTTTATAATTCAATAGGTATAAATTAAATTTATTTTTTGCGCATTTAAAGTACATTTATATGATAAAATATGTACACATAAAATAATTAATAAACCTGACACACGAAGTAATCCTCAAAAGAATTTTATTCATTGAGAAAGATTTAAATACCCAAATTTCTATTATAGATTATGAACGAAGAAGCAGAAAAGAAAAAGAAAGAGTTATTTAAAGAACTTTTAGTGGATGATCAAAAGCCATTAGAAATACTAATAAAAAGAATTAAAAAAATCTTAAGGTTAACAAAATCAGGAAAGCCAATATTTATCATACCATATTATAATCTTAGTGATACTGAGAAACTTGCTATCCACTTAATAGTGCAATATATTATAAAAGAATTAGGAATATCAAATAAAGATTCAATGGATGTGGCTGAACTCGCAAAAAAAGCTGGTGTAAAATATAAAACTGCAACTGCTAGGCTATCAGAAATGTATCAAGAGGGTATTGTAGATAAAACTTCATCGGGCGAGTACTACATTACTTATGTTGGAATTGAAATTGTCATAGAAAGACTAGAAAAAAAGTTCGCTGGTGAGAAAGATGAAAATAGTAAAAACTCCCTCTGAAGCAATCAAAATTTTATGGAAGGAAGGCATATTTTTAAATCCTAAAAAATTATATGAAGTAAAAAAAGAATTGGAAAAAAAAGGGGTATAATTTTTCTGATCCGTCCATAAGCATGGCGCTTAAAAGAGCCAAATATCTTACCAAAAGGGGCAAAAGAGGTAGTTATACGTATGTCCAAAAACACCCATATATTGATGAAGAAAAAGATGGGGGTTAGAAAAATATGAGGTTAGAAGACTTTTTTAAGCCGGAAGAAATAGAAAATGCAAAGAAATACGTAGAAATTTTCTATGATAAAATTTTAGTAAGTTCAAGGTTGAGCAATCCTCAAGCGCTTCTATTATGCACATATATGATAGCTAACTACGAAAAGACGTCTTCACCACAAATTGAGAAAGTAAAATCACTTTTCTTACAGAGCGGTAGAACTGAGGAAGAATTTTCTAAGGCTTTGTACGAACTTTCGAATAGACAGAAGCCACCAAAACTAAAAAGAAATGACAATAAACTTGAACTCACATCATTCGGAATAGAAACAATAAGAAAATTTTTAGAGAGGGGGGAAGATATAAATGGAAAAAGAACTGCCAGAATTAATAGATAAATTTATGGAGACGCTTCAATCCTTTAAAAATACTATAAAATATCAGAAAAGAGTACCATCTTTTTATAAAAAAAGATACACTAGGCAACTAAAAGAATTAATGAAGATATACAAGCATCTGAAAATAGAGCTTCTAAAAATTAATAATGAGGAAGCGAAGAAAATTTTAAACGAATTTAATAAACTCCTAGATACTCTCTCTTCTGAAAATATAACTTCTGAAGAAAAAATCAAAATCATAGAAAAATTTGAGATAAAGGCGATTGATGTAGATATTAAGAGTTTGAGTGAAAAAGAATCAAATAATCAATCTTTTATTAACAATTTGAGTGAAACGCTCGGAGATGAGTTTAAAAATGAACTAGAGGGTTTGAGAATTGTTTATGGGGAACATGGTGACTGTACAGCATTTCTATTAAGGAAAATATTGGAAAAGGCTCTAATTCGTTCACTAATAAACTCCGGATATGGAGATGAAAAATTAAGAGATAATGCTAATAGGTACATCGGGTTAGAGAAACTACTAGATGTTGCAGCAAGCTGGAAACCAGATGGAACACCACTCTTGCTTCCTAACACTGTAAGAAGTGTTAAAGGAATTAAATTCTTAGGAGATGCCGCAGCTCATAATTACCGTGCCAATGTTGATATGGAAGAAATAAAACCGCAAATGCCGTACATTTTGGTAGCCCTAAAAGAACTTTCCAGATACTTGAAAAAAGAAATGAACCGAGAATGAATTGAGACAAAAGTTATATGAAAATATCTAATATTGAGAAAATTACTAAACAAAAAATAATGAATTCTTACAATCAAAATTTTCCTTAATATTTTTCTCCACAATCTCTAATTATGCCAAAACTCTTGAAAAAATCTTGGATTAAAGCTAGAGAAATATTGCTAGATCTATCAACAATTCTAGCTATTCCTTTGCTCCTCTCAATCTTACACTTCTTCCTTCCAGAAAATCTGAAAGAAATGCTAATTCTACACAAAAGCTATTTAATTGGCTATGAACTTCTTACAAACCATTTCATTCACGCTAATTTACAACATTTACAAGGAAACATAGAATATTATCTAATCTCAATTTGCTTGCTTTACTTTCCATTACTAGCTCTCAACAAAAGAAAGCTGTTTTACACTTTATTCATTCTAAACCTTACAATATTGCCAATAATAATTTCTCTAATATGGATCCCAATCAACATAAACATATTGCCTCAACAATTCGCTCAAAAAAGCTTTGGCTTTTCTGGTATAGTTTCTTCTTTCTTAGGAATGGCAGTATACGCTTGGATATTGTTTTTCAATAAAACCCTAGGAATAAACACATTATTTGCTTACATTTCTTTCATGCTAGTAATACTGGTTTCTTTTGCTCTTATCTACACTCCAAACAATTTATTGCTTATTTTCTCAACTTTTGCAATAAGCCTGATTCTTTTGATATTAACTTTTAAGAGCATTAACAAGAGAGATGAAGAAAAGCTTTTTAGAAGAGTGAGATTTCCTTTGATAGTAAAAATATTGAAAGCTTACATTTTTGTTTTATACTTTAGCTTGTTTGCTTTTGCTTTTGAAATGTTTCCTTACAATCTTGCTGGAACAAACATAATGGTTCACTACATTGGTTTTGTTATTGGCATTTCAACATTTTTCCTAGTTTCGAATTATCTTAGAAGTATCTTAGAATAAAGTTAGAAGCAACTTATAGCAATCTTTTTATTTCACACGTGTGAAACAACAAACCTAGAAGTATAGAATAGTTATCTTATGTTAATCTTATATCAATCTTAGAGTAAAGCTATAACAATGTAATAACTAACTTATAACTAACTTAGAAGTATCTTATAGCAATCTTTATATACTCATGAAAACTCATCTTACACGAGCAAAAGTGTAAAAAATCTATGTTCTTGCGAGAAATATATTTATGAGTTATTCTTTTGCAGAAATCTATGATGAAATTTATCAAAAATACAAAGACTACTATCTTCTTGTTTCAGATATTATCAAAAAGTTCGCTCCTTCAAAAGCAAAAATTCTAGATTTAGGATGTGGATCTGGAATTTTAGAGATGTATTTACCAAAACACTACAAAATTGTTGGTATTGATAACTCGAAAGATATGCTGAAAATCGCTAAGAGCAAAAAATCGAAAAATACAAAATTTGTTTTAGGAGATTTAAGAAATTTCAATCTAAAAGAAAAGTTCGATATTGCTGTTTGCATAAACGATACTTTAAATCATATAACAAGATATAAAGATCTTAAATCTTTCTTTGCTAATGTTGCTAGACATTTAAAGAAAGGAAGCATTTTCATTTTTGATTTTAACACTACAAACTTCATCAAAAATTTACAAGAAGAAAATGAAGCTAACTGGATTGTTGTAGAAAGTAAAGACAAGAAGAAAATGCTACTTTACAAAAAATTCAGAAGAGGAAAGCTTGTCGTTTGGAAATTAATTTACTTTTACAAAAACAAGAACAACAAATTGAGTTTTAAAGAAGAAGAAATTTTTGAAAGAGTTTATGATTTGAAGCAAATAGAGAAACTGATGAAAAAATTTGGATTCAAAACAATTGAAAAGAGAGAAATAGGAAATTACAAAATCTTATTGGTTACTTCTAACATTCTTTTTTAATTCTCTTCTTAACCCTTTAGAGATTTAGATGAAACATTTTTTCATCCGGTATTGTAAATTAATTTTACAAAGCATCTTTAACGAGCACTATAAAATTTAAAAACCAATAACAATCTAAGAAGCATCTAATAGCAATTCAACTCTTTTTTAATGAATAAAAACTTTAATGGAGAAAATCAAACTTTATCTCGATACTAACATAATATACACTTATTTCATGCAAAAGGCTAAAGAGTTAAAAGACAAAAGAAAAATTCCATTACCAAAGGTTTTCAAATTTCTAAGGAAAAATAGACACAAATTAGAATTTTATGTTTCTAGGCTAACAGAAATAGAAATTTTAAGAAAACTAACAACAGAGCTAGGATTGAATGAAAACGAAAGCTCATACCTATGGGAGGATTTTTTCAAATCGCTAGAGTGCAAACTCGTGAAAGCAGAAGAAATTGATTTAAACTCGCTTTGGGAATTCATAAGAAATATTGTTACTAAAGTCCCAATTAAAAAAAGAGTAACAAATTTGGAGCATTTAGGTATTGCTTCACAATTCGGTTTAACATTTGTAACCGGAGATAAGGAAGTTTTGGAGAAATGTAGAAAATTTTACCCTAAAATAATGAGTTATATTGAATTAAGAAAGGGTTTAAATCATGAAGAGAAAGATAGTTATGAGGAGAAAAGAAACTTTTGATAGTCTTGAAGAATTTGAAAGGAGAAACAGAAAGATTTTCCTGAAGATAGCTAGAAATCTTGAGAAAATGAAGAAGAAAAATCCAAAGCAATATAGAGAGCTAATGAGAGAAGTAAGAGAATACGAGCGCGGATTGTTTGGAAAGTAAAAGATATTATATTTCAATGCTTTTTTCAACCTCATTAAGAATCTCTCTTTTTCTATAATTCAATTGAGAAAAGATATTTTGAATTATAGAATCTCTCTTTTCCTCCAGCATTAGGATCAATTCCTCTAAAGGACATTTATCTTCCTCATAATTTCTACAATTTTTAAAAAACTCTAAGAATTTTGCAAAAATCATATTACCATCTGTATCTAATCCTAGCAAGTCATTTAGTGCCTTTACATAATACTCATTTTCTCCTCTATAAAGCTCTAAAAAGATATTAAATAGAAATGGAGCAACGCTTAATATTTCTCTCGCTTGATATCTTCTCTCTATAAAAATCTAATAACATTCTCAACTGAACCTCAAAAGCCAGCTCTTCATTTAAATGTCTAATTTCTTCGTGCAAAATTGATATTTTATCTAAAGCCAAAAATTTACTCTTAAATTTTCCTATCATTTCTTTGTAAATTTTTTCAAGAATCCACTTCCACAATTTATGATGAGAATACTCATGCCCAATTATTAATCCTAGCTTCATTTCGTTTATACCATTTTGATAAGAAAGAAAATTCGTAACAAAATCTTTTCTAACTTCTATTACACCATAATATAGACTTAAAGTAAGTTTATCTCTTTTTATTATATGATAATAAAGACCATAAGGTTTCATTTCTTTTGGAATAACAACTGACTCCATTCTATTACCTTCAAAAATTGGGTACGCCTTTATAGGAAGATCTGGAGCTGTTTCTCCCTTTCTAATTCTTTCTATTACATCATATGTTGATTTTTTAATTTCTTCTTCCCATTTTCCTCTCATTTGTTTTCTTGAAAAGAAACCTTCTTATTTGTTATGATTTCAAAATAAATTCATTTTCTAAAAATTTCCTCTTTTAACATATCAAACTCTTTACTTAAAAAATCAGCCTCCTTCTTCACTTTTCTAGCACCAATAATATACGACTCTTTCCTTTTTTCCTCCAAATAGTTCATCATCTCTTCTATAGAATCTTTATCTTTTGAAAACTCATCCGGATCTTTAATTAACTTTAGAATTTTTCGCCACATCCAATGATTTGGATCAAAATCCCCAAATAAATCATAAACGACTAATATGTAAGCTGGATTATAAATTGCAGTATATATAACATCTTCCACTAATATATAGATTATATGATTCATATTATATCTTTTCCACCTAGACCAATCTAGCAAAGTATACATTTCTACAGTAAATGCAGATAATTCCATTATCTCTTCAATTTCATCGTATATTTTATACAAATCTTCATAGTATTTTTCAAAGAAATCTTTCAATAACTCCTTTTTAGAAAGATAATTAATATCATTTAATGTGTTAGTAATTCTATCACCCAAATCATAGAGCTGACCCATTGTTTCCATAGTAAACTTGTGATGATCTATTTCATGAACGGCTGTCAATTCCAACGTTGGCAAAAAAAGTTTTCTTCCTATTGAACTTCTACTTCCCTCCACTAAATACTTGTTTATTTTAATTATCCCATTGCATCGGTTATTCGACACACTTGTACCAGGAGTTTGATTTTTACCAATTATTTCACAATAATGGCGAGCACAAAAAGTATGAGGCGCACAGTAAATTCCGTAGTTTGTATCTTCATTAGGACTTGCAACAGCATATGCTTCTATTTTATATCGATAAATATCATAAATAGGATAGTATTCTGATCCTAATTCTGGATGATACTTTCCTTCTCTTTTGAGTATCCTTTCTATTAATTTCTTACTCATTTTATTTATTGATTCTTTTATAGGCGCTACCATGTAGAATATTAAGAAGCGCATGTATTTAAATTTTACTACTCAAAAGTTATAAAATGTTTTTGTTTCATTTAAATTAAAAAATAAATAATCGATAAATGACAAAATTTTTGATAACTTGTGATCCTGGATTGGAAGATATAGCAGAAATGGAAATAAAAGAAAATTTTCCAAACGCTAAAGTTTCCAAATTCTTTAACTTTCAAGGAAAACTTTTGGTTGAAATAGATGGAAATTATGAAAAATTTTTTACATTGCATTCAATTCACCACATCATAAAACTTAAGAAAGAGTTTTACTTAGAAAAGCCAACGATAGAAGAAATAAAGAAAGCTTTAGAGAAAATTGATATTGAAGAAATGGAAAACGCTGAAACTTTTAGAGTAACAAGCCAAAGATACGGAAACCATGAGTTTACCTCTATTGACATGCAGAAAATTGGTGGAGAAGTTTTTCTCGAAAAATATAAGAAAAAGGTTAGCTTGAAAAATTTTGATTTAAACATTAGATTTGATTTGATAGGAAATTTTGGTTATGTGGGAATTCAACTAACAAAAGATTCTCTTTACAAAAGATTCAAAAAAGTTTTTCATCATACAGCGGCAATAAAATCAACTCTAGCTTACGGAATGATAAGGTTAGCAAACATAAAAGATGGAGAGAGTTTTTTAGATCCAATGTGTGGAAGTGGAACTATAGCTTTGGAGGCAGCTAGCTTATACAAAAACAGAATAAAAATTTTTGCTGGAGACATTAATGAAGATTACGTTGAAAAAGCAAGAGAAAATGCTAGAGTTAATGGTTTAGAAGAATTTATTGAGTTCAAACCAATGGACGCTACTAAGCTTGAAGAATATTTCACAAGCATTGATAAAATAGTAACTAATCCACCATACGGAGTTAAAATTGCAAAAAGGAAAGATCTGAAAGGATTTTACTGGAAATTTTTAGAGTCAGTCTCAAAAGTCTTGTCAAAAGAAGGAAGAGCTGTTATCATTAATTTAAGGGCAGACATGTTTAGAAACATTATATTGAGACTAAAAACTTTCAAGATAGTTCATGAAAGAGTTGTTGAAAGTGGTGGAATATTTCCTCACATTTTCGTTTTGGAAAGAATTCAATAGAAATCTACATCTAAATTTTCAAACAAAGGCTTAAAGTATGGTAAAATTGAGAACCAAAAGCCGATTGAAAGTTCTCCTAAACCATAAAACAACTTTCTCATTAACAAACCTTTTCTTATTGACCAAGCAAGTTTTTTCTTCCATTCTTTCTCATAATTCTCTTCAAAAAACCCTTTACTAAAATCATTTTTTGCTAAGGCCTTCAATATAGCTAAGGCAGCCAACTGAGAAGCAATTAGAGAATAAATTATTCCACCTCCGCTAAAAGGTTTCATTTGCATTGCTGCATCTCCAACAAGCAAAACTCTTTCAGCAACCGAGCTCTTAATCAAACCAAACTTTATTATTCCTCCTGTATCTGGCTGAACAAATTTCCTAACTCTTTTTCTCAAAAACTTTTTGAAATTAGAATAAACATCTCCATTTGTTGCTAAACCAACTTTAGCATATCTTTCATTTATTGGAACTACCCAAGCAAAGAAATCTTTAGCAAAATCTCCAAACCAAAGCTCAACTTTATCTTTTTCGAATTTTCCATCTACTGTTGCTTGAACTCCTATGAAAAATTCTTTTTCTTCATGAAGGTTGAAAATTTTAGCAACTTGAGAAAAAGCTCCATCAGCTCCAACCAAAATTTTCGCATCGTATTCTCCATTGCTTGTAAAAATCTTGTAGCTGCTTGTAAATTTTTCTACTCTAATAAATTTTTCTCCAAGCTTAGCTTCAGCTCCAAAAGCTATTGCCCTATCAAACAAAAACCTATCTAACCTTGGTCTATCTAAAACATACATTGGATTTTTTGAATTTAGCTCAAACTTCTTATCCTTAAAAACAAACTCAGCTCTATTAACTTCATTCTGGATAATCCTCTCATCTAATTCAGGCAAAAGTTCTTTTATTCTATAGCTAACCAAGCCTGTGCACTTAGAAGGAAATCCAATTTTTTTGTGTTCTTCTATCAACAAAACTCTATAACCTCTTTTAGCAACGATTTCAGCAACTCTATTACCAGCAACACTTGCTCCTATTATTGCCACATCATACATTCTATCTACCAAAATTTCTTTTTTGTTGAGAATACCATCTCAAAGCTTTCATGAATTCTTTCTTAGAAAAATCTGGCCAGAGAGTTTTAGTAACATAAATTTCTGCATAGCTAGCTTGCCAGAGTAAAAAGTTAGAAAGTCTTTGATATCCTCCTGTTCTAATAACCAAATCTAAAGGTTGAGGAACGTATAAATGCTTTTCTATATCCTTTTCCGTTATTTCAATCTTTCCATGTTTAATAACCTCTTCAGCTAGCTTTTTAATCGCATTAACAATTTCATATTTTCCACCATAAGCAACCAAAAAGTTCAAAACTCTTTTTTGGTATTTGGCTGTCTTTTCCATTAGCTTTCCCATAAGTTTTATCAACTTTTTTGGCAATCTATTCAATTCTCCGACAAACCTAACTCTAACCTCATACTTTTCTAGCAAAGCAAACTTTTTCTTATCATTCAACAAACCATCAACATATTCTTCAAGAAGTTTGAATAAATGTTTTAGTTCTTCCTTCGGTCTATTGAGATTTTCTGTAGAGAGAGTGTAAATTGAAACTTGAGGTATGCCAACTTCTAAGCACCAGTTTAAAAATTCGTTTAACTTTTCTGCTCCAGCTCTATGACCTT
>Ga0080005_124777_pt1 | contig 17061 bp, 16 predicted proteins | sample JossMetagenome_2_FD_69208 | JGI IMG/M metagenome (GOLD analysis project Ga0080005, IMG submission 69208) | Hot spring sediment microbial communities from Joseph's Coat, Yellowstone National Park, USA - JC3_ASED (SPADES assembly) (version 2) | ecosystem: Environmental > Aquatic > Thermal springs >... | reverse complement strand
CCTGATCACGTTTATGCCCCTCTCGTCCGAGGCGTTGAGCTCCAGCGTGTTCTCGCGCCAGGCTGCGCCGTACAGCTCCCTCGCCAGCACGAGGGCCATCGTCGTCTTGCCCGTGCCCGGGGGGCCGTAGAAGATGAGGTGCGGCATGTTGCCGGCCCTGGCGAACTCCCTAAGCCTGGCCTTGACCTCCTCAAGGTCGACCACCTCCTCGAAGGAGCGAGGCCTATACTTCTCGAACCAGAAGAGCTCGCTCATGTCCTAAACTCCTCGGCCAGCTGCGTCGCCACGTATTTATTGTCCTTCTTTATTACGTAGCCGAGTCGGTTGAGGATCTCCAACAGCTCGTATTCCCTCTCCTCGAGGCTCTCGGCCTTCTCCACGTCTAGCGGTAGGCGGCTTAATAAATCGGACACGATCTTCTTGGTCGTCACGACCTCCCTGTTGGCCCCCTCATCTCTGAGTAATACCACCACGCCCCGCTCGAGGAGAGCCCTCAGGGCGTTCCTGGAGCGGATCTCCTTGGTGTCAAGGAACTTCCTCTCCTCTATGGCTCTGAGCAGGGGATGTCCGCCCTCGTCGCGCGCCCTCGCCGCGCCGCCTCTCTGCTCCAAGAGGCTCCTTATATCCCTCAGCTCCTCTAGGGCTAGGTTGACCAGCCCCTCCAGGGCCTCTACCCTCTCCTCAAGCTCCTTCAGCCTTCTGGCGCATTCGTCTTCAGGCATGTATCTCCACCACGTCGCCGTCCTTAAGCCTGTACTCCAGCCCCACCCTCTTGGGCCATTTGGGGTAGGCCTCGCGGCGCCACACCACGGCGTACTTGAAGTTCTCGTAGAGCGAGCTGTGTATGAGCTTCGCCACATCTCCGACGGTGCTGCCCTCCCTCACCACGAGGGGCTTGGGCGTATAGCCGTCACTGTGTATCTGCTTCGTGAAGACCCTCATGAGGCCTAGGGACTTCAGCGCGAGCGACAGGAGGCGGCCCCTGTCTATCTCGCATCTGGGCAGGTCCACGTTGAGGTAGGCAATGCCGAGGTCCCTCAGAGCCGCCTCGGCCTCCTCGTCGCGGCCCGAGAGCACCGCTATGGTCGGCTTGTAGAGGTGCTCCGAGAAGACGGCGTCCTCCACGTCGTCTAGGGTCGCCTCGCCCTCTATGTAGACGGCCGCGTGGTGTATTCCATATTCGTGGAGAAGCCTCTTGACGTCGTCGAGGGTGGCGCCCTTGAGGCGGCCCACTATCTGTATCCCGCCGAGCCCCCTACGCTCTATCCTCACCATGGTCCTAGGCCTATAGATCGATATTCCGGCGTCGTCGAAAAGCTTGATCACGGCGTCGAGGGTCTTCCTGGGCTCCATGTCGGCCCTCAGCACCAGGAGGAGGCCGTCTGCGTTTCTCGCGAGGGCGTACGCCGACGAATTTATATCGCTTGAAGGATCGCCGAGAACCAGGCTGGGCGCTTTTATCAACTGTATATATACATTATCCTCGACAAACATAGCAGGGACGGGCTCGACCGTGCTGAAGGGCACCTCGTCCGGCTCCAGGGGCGCCGACGTGAGGCATTTAAGCAGAGCGGTCTTCCCGCCGCTCGGCGGACCTACGACGACCAGCTGGACGTCGCCGTCTTTCTTCACGTAGTGCCCGCCACCGCCGCGTACGCCGCGCTCCTTGGCCCTACGCTCCTCCGTCTCCCGCCTCAGCTCGGCCATCCTGCGCCTTACGAACTTGATGAGCTTCTCCGTGCCCTTATGTCTAGGCACGGACGAGAGGAACTCCTCCATGGCCCTAATCTTCTCCTCCGGCGTCTTGGCCTCTACGACCTTCAGCCACTTGGCCCTGGCCTCGGCAGGCAGATTGGCGGGCACATACGTCTATGCAACGGATATATTAGGGCTTCTCCGGGCCGGCATGTTTAACTCTCGGCCTAGGCCCCATGCGTATGGTTATTGGCCTACTCGGCCATGATCTTTATATATTTAGTTAGTACGATTCGATAAATATGAAAATTCTTCGTTATTTCCTAGAAAAATATATTTTTATAATGCTAGTTATTTATATTGGGCTCTCCATGCTATTTTGTCGTTTAACTCGAGACACACTAGACGAAAGATAGGAATTTAAAAGAGCGAAACAATTTCTGTCATGTCAGATTACCTAGAGAAGATAAAGTCGCAGATACCCAACCTACAGGCCTACGCCGGAAAGTACGCCGATCCTATCGAGGGCGAGTACGTCGTCTACACAGGGCCCGGCCAGCTCAAGGTGCCGGATAGGCTTGTGGTAGGCTACATAGAGGGCGACGGGACGGGGCCCGAGGTGGCCTACGCCGCTATAAAGGTCGCCAACGCCGCTGTCGAGAAGGCGTACGGCAAAGCCCGCAGGGTGCTGTGGTACGAGGTCCTTGTGGGCTCCAAGGCGGAGAAGCTGTTGGGGAGCAGGTTGCCCGACCAGAGCGTGGAGGTCCTCAAGAAGGTCAGGGTGTTCCTGAAGGCTCCTCTGGAGACTCCGGTGGGCGGCGGCTTCCGGAGCCTGAACGTGACGCTTAGGCAGATATTCGACCTATACGCGAATATAAGGCCTGTGAAGTATTTCCCGGGCCTGCCGTCGCCCCTCAAAAACCCGGAGAAGGTGGACCTCGTTATATTCAGGGAAAACACCGAGGATGTGTATATGGGCATAGAGTGGCCTTGGAACACGCCTGAGGCGGCCAAGCTCCGCGACTTCTTGAGGAGAGAGCTGAAGGTGAACATCAGAGACGACGCGGGGATAGGCATAAAGCCCATAAGCAAGTTCGGCACCCAGAGGATAGCGAGGTTGGCGTTGAAGTTCGCGATCGAGAACAAGAGGAGGTCGGTAACCATAATGCATAAGGGCAATATCCAGAAGTACACCGAGGGCGCCTTCAGGGACTGGGCCTACGAGCTCGCTAGGACCGAGTTCAGAGACCACGTGGTGCTCGAGGAGGAGCTGCCGCAGTACGGCGGGAAGGTGCCGCCCGGCAAGGTCCTCGTCAACGACAGAATCGCCGACAATATGCTCCAGCAACTCCTCACCCGCACCGGGGAATACGACGTGATTCTCGCGCCCAACCTAAACGGCGACTACGTAAGCGACGAGGCCGCCGGCTTGGTGGGCGGCCTCGGCGTAGCGCCCGGCATAGATGTAGGGGATTGGGGGATGATGGCCGAGCCGGTCCACGGCACGGCCCCCAAGTACACCGGCAAGAACTACGTCAATCCCACAGCCACCATTCTGGCGCTTGAACTGCTCTTCAGATTCATCGGATGGAGGGAGGCCGCCGACATGATACTTAAGGGCGTCAGCAAGACCTACGAGGCGGGCTACTTCACCGGCGATCTGGCCAGGCAGATGACCGAAGAGGAGAGGAAGGTAGTGAAGGAGGTTCTAGGCACCCAGGAGTTCGCCGAAAAGGTCGCCGAGATAATAAAAACTGAGCTCTAAAAACTATACTTCTTTTGCATATATAGATTCAATAGGTCTAAAGTTCATCTTTTTATAGAATTCTATAGCTATTTCATTGAGAGCGGGGAAGTCGGCCATAATCATCTGCGCGCCCTTGCGCCTCAGGGCGTCCATGGCCTCCGACATCATCCTCTTGCCCAGACCCTTGCGCCTAAACTCCGGCAGCACGTAAAACTCCCTTATTATGCCCGCCATCCTCGGCTCGTAGAAGAGCCGGTCCTCGACGTCGCCCACTATAACCCCTACGGCTCTGCCGTCCACCTCGGCGACAAGCACGACGGAGCTGGGGGACGATATTTTCGACTTCACGTATTCCTTGGACGCCGCAAGTAGGTTTTCGGCCGGCTTAAGCAGGGGGTCGAACTCGCCGTTGAGCCTCTTCAGGCGGGCTATCAGGTCGGCTAGAGCATCGACGTCGCTCTCCAGCGCGGCTCGGATCACTATGTTTGGATACATGGCAAGGACCGCCAGAACTGTATTAAAGCAATGCTACGTCTAGATAGGAAGTATAGAGACGGGAATAGGCATAAAGCCCATAAGTAAGTTCGGTGCCAAGGGGACAACGACAGAATTGCCGGCGCAACGGATATATTAGGGCTTAAGCGGTGCAATACCTTAGGGCGTCCGCCCTGAACCACCCGTTGGAAGCCGCGGTCTCCGGAAGGTTGTTCCCGGTCGCGAGGGCTGGACGCGGGCTCACCGGCCCGTCTCCTCTAGCCACTCCGCGATGGCCTTTGCGAGCTCTGCATAGCGCATGAAGCCCTCCAGATGCTCCCTGCCGCACACGATATCTATCTCGCCGTCGCTCTTCTTGTACGCCTTCGGCCTCTTTCCGGTCAAGGCCTCCACCAGCGCCGAGAGCCTCTCGGCGTCCGCCTCCCTGCCTCCCGGCGCGTCGGCCCTCGCTACGGCGTAGCCCAAGGCCGCGTTGTCGGATCCGCGCCTGCTGAACGCCATCGTGTAGTCGCCCCTTACGCCGTCCACCTCGGCGGTTACGGTGATCCTCAGCAACTTCCTGCCGCTTTTGCTCTTCTCGGGCTGGGCCCCTCCGCCTATTACCTTCACTAGGCGGCCGTCGACCTCCCTCTCGAAGCCCGCAAGCCTCAGGGAGCCAATCGCCTTGCCCTCCTCCACCTCCTCGGCCTTCTCGTAGACGGCGCCGCCCTCCTCCCTCGCCCTCTGGAGTATGTACTCTACGAACTCGGTAGCAAGCCTCTGCCGCTCCCCTTCGCCGTGGACTGAAAGCTGGGCGGCGTACGCCAAGCCCTCCTTGAGGATCCTGACGTAGCCCCTCTTGCCGCCCTCCGGCATCTTGACGGCGAAGTGTCTGCCCTCCTCGAGGCCCATGGCCCTAAGCCGCTGGACTTCGCGCTCTATGTTGCCGGAGTTGGTGGTGTGATATTCGACGGCCAGGGCGCCGCTACCGGTCAGCCACACGCCGTACTTCGGCCAGCCCTCCCTCAGCGTGAGGCCCCTCTCCAGCTTCTCGAGCCAACGTTTAGCTGTCCCCTCGCCGATCCAGCCGTTCTCGGCGGCCCTCCTAACGATATCGGCGAGGGCGTCCCTAAGCTCCCTGCGGCCCGCCGCAAGCTTGTTGGTGGAGGCTTTGACGTACCAGACGTCTCTGCCGCCCTTCCTCTTCACCTCCGCGCTTACGCCCGCAAGCTTGAGGAGGCGCGCCGCGAGCTCCGCGCGGCCGCGGTCGGTCGATTGGAATTGGAGCTCGATCTCGTCTCTACGCAGATAGACGTTGTACTTGACGGCGACGTCGCCCTCCGATATGGTCAGATCGGCGGCGACGCCGCCCTTGGTCAGCCTTATGCTCCCCTCGTCGAGGCGCACCTCCGCCCGGGCCTCCCCCACGAAACCATCGAACTTCGGGCTCAAATACCCTCCACCGGCGGAGGGCGCCGCCACCGCGAAGAGGCGCATCAGCCTCGCCGCATCTCCGCCGTAGGCGGCTATGTCGTAATATCTGCCCTCCTTCACGTACGTCCGCACGCCGAACCTCAGGTCCTCGGAAAGGAGCTCGTTGAGCAGATGCAACGCGGCGAGGCGCAGGAGCGCGGCCCCTCCGCCCAGCTCACCCCCTACGGTCAGCTCGACTCTCCTCGACACCACCGCGCCGTCCCCCGCAATAGCGGTGGCGTACATCTCGCCGAAGCGCAGCAGGGCCTCCCTCCTATCGAATTCGCCCCTATGCGCCTTGTCCAGCATCATCAGCTCGAGGGCGGGGGCGACGAACTTCCTGGCGATCCTATCGCCGTCGCAGTCCCTCGCCAAGCAGCGCATATCGCCTAGGCGACGACGCGAGCCAGCTCGTGCGCATCCGCGCGGCACCCCTCAGGCTCGTGAACAAGACCGAGATCGGCGTGAAGGTGGAGCACGGCGCCCGGTGGCTCTGGCGGGCTTCTACAGGGACGCCCTCAACTGGAGGGAGGCGAGGCTTGCCTCCATAGGGGCGGAGGTCAGCCGGGTCAGGGAGTGCGCAGGCGCGCCGCACAACGTCGCCGAGGTGGCCCTGGCCCTCGCGAGGAGGCATGCGTACGACCTGGAGGGCCTCTCCGCCGGGGCCGTCGCTGTGGCGGCCCTGTGGCTTGCGGCGAGGGATCTGGGCGGGCCGAGGCCCTTGAGCGACTTCCTGAAATGCAGCAAGGCCGACAGGTCGGCCGTCAAAAGGGCGGCCTGGAGGCTTAACGAGGCGGCCAGGGGCAGGAGGCCTCCCCTGGAGGAGTACGTCAAGATGGTGGCGGCTAGGGCCAGACTGCCGGCTCCCGTGATAAGAAGGGCCATGGAGATCCTGGCCGGAAACAGGAGGGCCGTCGCGGGGAGGAGCCCATGGGTCCTGGCCGCGGCGGCGCTTTGGCTCGCCGCCTACAAGGAGTACGGGATGCTCGTCCGCCTGGCGAATGCGGCCGGCGCGACAGTCGAGGGCGTCAAGAACGCCGCCAAGCGCATTGGGGCATGAGCGTTGACGGAGGTATGCGGACGGGGGGGCACGGCTCCGAGGTGGCTTAGAGTCGCCCTGGTCTTCGAGCTTCCGCAGAGGCTGGGCGTGTTGCGGAGGGTGGAGCGTCGCCCTCTAGCCGCCGGAATACACGCGTAATATCTGAGAGACCAATTTAAGCGGGTCTCTTCTAAAGGTCATGCCTAGAAATAAGGGGCAGGAGAAGATGTCGCTGATCTCTGTTCACGTCCCGAAGCGAATGCTGGAGGAGCTGGACGAACTGGTCAGGAAGGGTATATACCCAAACAGAAGCGAGGCCATAAGGGCCGCCATCAGGGAGCTCCTCTACAAGGAGTCCTTGAAGCCCGCGGCCAGGCAGGCCGAGGAGGTTGTGGAAAGCGAGGAGGAGATAGAGGTTTTGCCCGGGCGCTAGCCCCCAATTCTTATTAACTGAGCGGATTTTAGCCGTGGCCTTGGTCTCGCCTCTGGAGTACGAGATACTCAAGTCGGCGAGCAGGCGGAGGAGCCTCAGGGAGGTCGCAGCCGGGCTGGGGACGAGGCCCGAGGACCTCATGAGGTACGTGGAGTCCCTAAGGGCCCGGGGGCTCCTCCAGGTGGAGCGGCGGGAGGTCGAGGTCTACGAGCTCACCGAGGAGGGCGCCAAATACGCGAGGGAGGGGCTGCCGGAGCTGGCCGCCCTTAGGTCCGCCAAGTGCGGGGATGTATGCGTCGTGGAGGTGCCCGACACGCCGGAGGGGAGGATAGTTCTGGCTAATCTGGCGAGATACGGCCTCCGCCCGCGCGGCGGGAGGATCGAGGCCTCTAGGGAGGACCTCGAGAGGGCGCTCAAGGCAGTCGAGGAGAGGCAGAGGCTCCTCGAGGCCCTCGCCGCGGGCGGGGAGGCGCCGCGGGAGGCGCTCCAGGAGTTCCAGAGGAGGAGGCTGGTGAGGAGGTCGTCTAGGGTCGAGATATACGTGGAGACGTCCGCCGATCTGTCGTCGCTGCGGGTGGCCCAGATGAAGACGGCGCTGACGTCGGACGACCTGAGGACCGGCGCCTGGAGGGAGGCGGTCCTCAAGCCCATAGACGCCACGATAGAGGTGCCTCCGGCCCCGGCCCCCGTCCCCCATTTCTTCCAGGAGTTTCTGGAGTACGTCCGGGAGGTCATGGTCGGGCTGGGCTTCGAGGAGGTTAGGGGGCCTATCCTGGAGTACGAGTTCTGGAATTTCGACGCGCTCTTCCAAGCGCAGGACCACCCCGCCAGGGAGGTCCACGACACGTTCTTCGTGGAGTGGACTGGGGAGCCGCCGGAGCCGCCTCCCCCCGAGCTCATGGAGAGGGTGGGGAGGGAGCACGAGGCGGGCTGGGGCTACCGGTGGAGCCGCGAGAAGGCCCTCGGCCTGGTGCTGAGGAGCCAGACCACGGCGACGACCATAAGGGCGCTGGCCGAGAGGGGCGAGGGGACCTACAAGGTCTTCGCCGTAGGCAGGGTGTTCAGGCCGGAGCACATAGACGCCAAGCACAACGTGGAGTTCCACCAGCTCGACGGAATAGTCGTCGGGCCGGGCCTCTCCTTCAAGCACCTCCTCGGCCAGCTGGAGCAGATAGCGAGGGCCCTCGGCATGGAGGAGGTGAAGTTCAAGCCGGCCTACTTCCCCTTCACCAGCCCCTCGGTGGAGGTCTACGCGAGGCACCAGAGGCTGGGCTGGATAGAGTTCGGCGGGGCCGGCATCTTCAGGCCCGAGGTGACGAGGCCCCTCGGCGTTGAGAGGAGCAGGGTCCTGGCCTGGGGCTGGGGCCTCGACAGGGTCGCCATGATACTGCTGGACATAGACGACATAAGGGATCTCTTCGCCGTGGATCCCGACAAGCTGGCCGAATACCACCGCAGATGGCGCGCGTTCAAGAGGACCGTGGGCTCGAGCGGCCGCAGGTACACGCTCTAGCCGCGCCTATCGCCGTCAGCCGCCAGCGGGGAGGGAAGGGGCACACGCCAGGCCTAGCGCCGCGCCGCCTCCAGGACGGCCTCCGCTATGGCGCCCGCGACGTCTACCCCCGTCACCCTCTGCACGTTTTTGAATTCAGGCACGCCGTTGATTTCAAGCACCTTGTAGCCGTCCCTCGACTCCACCACGTCGACTCCGGCGTACATGGTGCCGACGGCCTCGGCGGCCTTCGCCGAGATCTCCTCGAGCTCTCCATCTATCTTGACGGGCTCCGCCTTGCCGCCCCTCGCCGTGTTGGTGCGCCAGTCGGACGACGAGTATCTGTATATGGCCGCGACGGCCCTCCCGGCCACGACGGTGACCCTTATGTCCCTCCCCGGCTTCTCCACGTATTCCTGCACCAGGAACTCCTGCATGGAGGGCTCCAGGTGCCTCCTGTGGGCAACTATCGAGGCCAGATCGTCCGGCGACTTGGCCAGGCTGACCAGCCTCCCCCAGGATCCGTCGAGCGGCTTGACTATCACGGGGTAGCCGAGGGCCTCCGCCGCCTTGAGCGCAGGCTCCAGGCCGAAGGCCAGCGCGGTCCTCGGCGTGGGGACCCCTGCGCGTCTAAGCGCCAAGTAGGTCAAATACTTGTCGTGGGATATATATAGCGACCGGGCGGAGTTTATAGATAGGCCGCCCGCCGCCTCGTAGGTATGGGCCAGCGGGAGGACCTTGGATCTGCCGGCGACCCTTATCAAGCCCACGAGGCCGAGCCCGTCCGGCGCGGCCAAATCCTCGGCGTCCACGGGCCTCACGGAGGCGCCGCGCCTCTTCAGCGCATCCATCAACAGCCTCTCGTCAAGCCTCAACAGGTCGTAGACGAAGTCGATTTCCCCGACATCGCCCTCCGGGGGAGCCGGCCTTTATAAGCTTATTGTTGACAGACGGAGAGCTTCTCCATCGCCGATTTCCTAACCCCCTCGGGGTCGGGGGAGCCCAGGACCGGCCTCTTGACCGCTTCGCGGGGGTCGGGCAGATCCGAGGAGCCCGCCTTCACCGCCTCGGCGATCTTGAAGTAGGCCTCCCTGAAGGGGACTCCGCCGAGCGCCAGCCTCTCGGCGGCGTCGGAAGACGTGGTGGGGTACCTCCTGGCGTCCTGATAGGCCTTGCCGCAGTTGAACCTCATGCCCTCCAGGAAGCTCCTCAGCACCGATGCGCCCTCCTCGGCGGTCTTGAAGACGCGCCAGAGGTGCCTGGTCGCCTCCTGTAGGTCGAGGCTGTAGCCGTAGCCTATCTTCTCCTGGACGGCCAGGAGGGCCTCCGCGTCCGCAAGCGCCTCGGATATGCGGGCCCTCAGGACCTCCAGCGTCACCGGGTTCCTCTTGTGCGGCATTATGCTGCTGGTCGACACGTGTTCGGCCGGCGGCTCCACGTAGCCCAGCAGAGGGCTGGACCAAGCCACGAGGTCGTCGACGAACCTCGAGAGCTCGGCGAGGGCCGACGCCACGACGGACGCCGCAAGCCCCGCGAAGAAGCGGCTGGAGGAGGCGTACAGCGTGTTCTCCGCCACGCCGCCGAAGCCGGCGAGCCGCGCCAGCCTCACGCGGTCTAGAGGGGCCGACGTGCCGCCGGAGGGGCCGGAGCCGAGCGGCGACTTGTCCACGACCGGCCTAACCGCGGCGAGGGCCGAGAGGAAGTCTGACAGAAGCTCGTGGAGGGCGAGGAGGTAGTGGCCGAACGTTATGGGCTGGGCGGGCTGGAAGTGGGTGAAGGACGGCATGACGCAGTCGGCGTACTCGGCGGCGCGGCGCGCGGCGACGCACATGAGCCTCTCGACCTCCGCCGAGAGGGCGTCCATGTGGCGCAGAAGCCTGAGCCTTATGGCCGCCGCCACGTGGTCGTTCCTGCTCCTGCCGAGGCCCACCCAGCCTCCGGCCGGCCCCACCCTCTTGATGAGGTAGTCCTCCAGCGCCTCGTGGACGTCCTCGTAGCCGGGCCTCAGGAGGTCCTCTACGCGGACTTCCCCCAACGCCTTGAGCAGAGCCTCGCCGTCGCCCCTCGGGATGAGGCCGGCCTCGGCCAGATGGGCCACGTGCGCCCGCATGACCTCCACGACCTCCCCGGCTATCTCGGCGTCGTCCTGGACGCTCGAGGTGTAGCCGGAGACCACGTCGCTGGATCCCCCGATCCACCTCCTGTAGAGGGCCATGGGGGCCCGGGAGCCCGGCTATAAATATGCGCCGTCCGTATTACCGAAAACGACGCGAAAAACTTATATATGTCAAATGCCTTGGGGGCGATGTCGCAGGGGCGAACCACAGGGCCTACCTCGTCCTGGAGGACGGGACTGTCCTAAAGGGCAGGGCCTTCGGCGCGGATAAAACGGCCGTCGGCGAGGTCGTCTTCACGACCTCCGTCGTCGGATACCCCCAGTCCATCACCGACCCGAGCTACAAGGGGCAGATACTGGTCTTCACGCATCCCCTTATCGGCAACTACGGAGTCTCGGAGGACCAGTACGAATCCGACGGGCCCAAGGCCGAGGCCGTGGTGGTGTACGAGGCGACGAGGCCGAGCCACTACAAGGCCGTCATGTCCCTCGACGAGTGGCTCAAGTCGTCCGGGGTGCCGGGCATAGAGGGCGTCGACACGAGGGCGCTGGTCCTGAAGCTCAGAGAGCACGGGGTCATGATGGGGGCAGTGGGGCAGGAGCCCCCCGACGAGCTGCTGGACAGGTTGAGGAAATCGCCGAGGTACGACGAGGTGAACTACGCCTTGATGGTATCGCCGAGGGAGCCGGAGGAGCTGGGCGGCGGGGATATGTGCGTGGGGGTCGTGGACTGCGGCGTCAAGAGGAGCATATTGAGGGAGCTCGTCGGGAGGGGCGTCAAGGTCCTGAGGGTCCCCTGCCTGCGGTGGGAGCTGGCGCTCGACTGCGACGCCGTGCTCTTCGGCCCGGGCCCGGGGAACCCCAATCTGCTCGACAGGGTGGCCGAGGGCGCCGAGGCCGCGGTGGAGATGAGGCTCCCCGTCATGGGCATATGCCTGGGCCACCAGGTGGTGTCCAAGGCGCTGGGGGCCCGGCTGTACAAGCTCAGATTCGGCCACCGCGCCTCGAACAAGCCGGTCAAGGACCTGTACTTCACGGGCAGGACGTATATAACTACCCACAACCACGGATACGCCGTCGATCCGGCCGGAAGCGGGCTCAGGCCGTGGGCCGTCCAGCCCGACGACGGCACCGTGGAGGGGCTGTACCACCCCGATCTGCCCATCCTCACGACGCAGTTCCACCCCGAGGCGGGGCCGGGCCCGAGGGATACGACGTGGGTTTTCGACAAGTTCCTAAAAATGGCGGGAGGCCCCCGCTAGCCCCACACCTCCCTCGTGGTTAGGTACTTCCTCAAGGTCTCCGGATCCATGGAGCATCCGTTTTCGTTCAGCCATCTGTACAACATGCCCAGCAGCACCTCGGCGTTGTGTCTGCCCACCAGCCTCACGAGGGTCTCGTAGGTCCTCCAAGGCTCCTCCACAAGTACCTTGTCGAAGGGATAGCCCAAGGCTGACTGGGACCTGAAGTGGAGAAGGGATCTAAGCGAGAAATCCAACGATCCGTAGAAACGCACGAGCAGACCCCGGGTGAGGCACATATAGGATCGTAGCAAGGATATCATAAATTCCTTACGTTATATTCGGGGCCGTCGCGCTCCGGCCGGGCCGCGCCGACGCCGCGTCCCCTCGGCATTGATTAAATTTTTTATATCGATGCTCCACAGCCTCGCATGTCCAGCGTCGTCAGGATAGTCGAGAAGCAGCTGGACGAGATCTTGGCCATAGCCAAGAATCCCGCCCAGATACGAAACGCGGGCACTCTGGCGCATGTGGACCACGGCAAGACCACGACGTCGGATTCGCTCCTGATGGGCGCCGGCCTCCTCTCGCCGAAGGTGGCCGGGAAGGCGTTGGCCATGGACTACGTCGAGATAGAGCAGTTGAGACAATTGACCATCAAGGCCGCCAACATATCGCTGTACTTCGAGTACGGCGGCAAGCCCTACCTCATAAACTTCGTCGACACGCCGGGCCACGTGGACTTCACGGGCCACGTCACGCGGTCCCTCAGGGTCATGGACGGAGGCCTCGTGGTGGTGGACGCGGTGGAGGGCGTCATGACGCAGACCGAGACCGTGGTGAGGCAGGCCCTGGAGGAGTACGTGAGGCCCGTCCTCTTCATAAATAAGATAGACCGCCTGATCAAGGAGCTGAGGCTCTCGCCGCAGGAGATAATGCAGAGGATATTGGCCATAGTGAAGGAGTTCAACTCCCTTATAGACATGTTCGCCCCGCCCGAGTTCAAAGACGCGTGGAAGGTCGATCCGGGCAAGGGCCAGGTCGCCCTCGGCTCCGCCCTCCACAAGTGGGGCGTCACGATACCGATGGCGCAGAAGACGGGCCTCAAGTTCAGCAACATAGTGGACGCCTACGAGAAGGGCTACGTGGACAAGCTCGCCGCAGACTACCCGCTCTACAAGACGCTCCTGTCGATGATAATCGAGCACGTCCCTCCGCCGAACGTCGCCCAGAAGTACAGAATACCCAGGCTCTGGAGGGGCGACCTCAACAGCGACGTCGGCAAGGCCCTCCTCGAGGCCGACCCCAACGGGCCCACCGTCATGGCGGTCAGCAAGGTCAACGTGGACCCCCACGCAGGCCTCATAACCACCGGCCGCGTCTTCTCGGGCACCATAAGGGAGGGCGACGAGGTCTACATAATCGGGGCTAAGTCCAAGAGGAAGGTCCTACAGACGTATATATACATGGGCCCGTCCCGCATAGTGGTGCCGTATATGCCCGCCGGCAACATAGTGGCGCTCCTCGGCACGGACGACGCCAGGGCCGGCGACACCATAGTGGCGGCCGATCGCAGCGGGATCCCGCCCTTCGAGCGCATGAAGTACATATCGGAGCCCGTGGTCACAGTGGCCGTGGAGCCCAAGAACCCCGCCGACCTGGCGAAGCTGGTGGAGGCCCTAAAGGAGCAGGTGATCGAGGACCCGACGCTAGACGTGAAGATAGACCAGGAGACGGGCCAGATACTGCTGTCGGGCGTCGGCACGCTCCACCTGGAGATAGTGGCATGGCTCCTCAAGGAGAGGGCCAAGATAGACTTCACGGTGTCCCAGCCCTTGATAAGGTTCCGCGAGGCCGTCAGGGCCAGGTCGGACGTGTTCGAGGGCAAGTCCCCCAACAAGCACAACCGCCTCTACTTCTACGTGGAGCCTCTCGACGACACCACGGTGGAGCTGATAGCCACGAAGGAGATCACCGAGGACATGGACCCGAGGGACAGGGCCAAGATACTGAGGGAGAAGGCGGGCTGGGATACGGACGAGGCGAGGGGCATATGGGCCATAGACGACCGCTACTTCAACGTCCTGGTCGACAAGACCTCCGGCATACAGTACCTCCGCGAGATAAGGGACTACATAGTGCAGGGCTTCCGCTGGACCACCGAGGCGGGCCCCCTGGCGCAGGAGCCCATAAGAGGGCTGAAGGTGGTGCTGACGGACGCCGTCGTGCACGAGGACCCCGCCCACCGCGGCCCCGCCCAGATAATGCCGGCCACTAAAAACGCCATATTCGCCGCTATACTCTCAGCCAGGCCCACCCTCCTGGAGCCCCTGCTCAAACTCGACATAAAGGTGCATCCAGACTACATAGGCGCCATAACGTCCGTCCTCAACAAGCATAGAGGCAAGATACTGGACATGACCCAGGAGGAGTACATGGCCATGATAAGGGCAGAGCTGCCGGTCCTCGAGTCCTTCACCATAAGCGACGAGCTGCGCGCCGCCGCCGCGGGCAAGGTGTTCTGGTCCATGCAGTTCTCCAAATGGTCGCCGGTGCCCGAGGCCATGCTGGCCGACCTAGTGAAGCAGATAAGGAAGAGGAAGGGCCTGAAGGAAGAGATACCGAAGCCCACAGACTTCATAGAGGCCCTCTGACCGCTACATACGCATTTTCCTCCAGACCCACCCTCGGCTTTAACGCGCGCTCACTAACTCAGGTCCGACCACTTCGCTCCTGCCCCCTCACTCCCTCTCAGCCCGCCTCCTGGCGGCCTCGTTGTGGCGCGCCACGGCCCTCCTGACCTCCTCGGCCGAGCCCGAGGCTATGGCGGAGGCCCTCTCGAGGTCTATCCTCGCACCGCAGAAGGGACATATGTGCGACTTGGCGCCCGACCTTGCGGCGCTGGCCATGCCGCAGCGGGGGCAGACGACCGCTACGTACCTCACCGCCTAAGCGCCCGCACGGCCCTGTCCAGGACGGCCCGCGCGAGCTCCCGCTTGTGCGCAGGGCCCAGCCTCTCCACCTTCCCGTCGCTATATATCGCTATATATCTGTCCTTGAGGGTGCCGAAGCCCATCTCCGACACGTCGTGGGCCAGCACGAGGTCCCAGCCGCCCTCCTCCATCCGCGCCCTGGCCCTCCGTATGAGCTCCTCCTCTGGCGCCCCGACCTCCGCCTTGAAGCCCACGATGTACGCCCTTGGGTTGAGCCTCCTGGCCTCGGCGGCTATCTTGGGCGCCCTCAGGAGCCTCACCGAGTATTCGGCCAGGTCGCTGCTTATCTTGCCCGAGGCCTTCTCCGCCACGTAGAAGTCGAGGGGGGCCGCCGAGAAGACCATGAGGTCCTGGGAGGGCGCCAGCTCCGCCACGGCCCTATACATGTCGAGGACCGACACCACTGGGACGGCCTTGACGTTGGGAGGCGCCTTGACGCCGGGGCCGGCCACGAGCGCCACCTCGGCGCCTCTCGCAGCCGCCTCCCGGGCAAAGTACATACCTGTGAGGCCGGAGCTCGGCGTAGATATATACTTTACGTCGTCGATATGCTCGCGGGTGGGGCCCGCTGTGACGAGCACCCTAAGCCCCGACATGTCGCGCGGAGCCGCCGCGTCTATGACCGACTCAGCCACCTCCTCCACCTCGGGGTACTTCGCCTTCCCCTCCTCCACCCTAGGCTCCACGATCGCCGCGCCCCAGGACCTCAGCCTGGACAGCGCCTCCTGGAGGGCTGGGTTGCGCCACATGGATAGGTTCATCGTGGGCACAAACACGGGCCTGGCCCCCGCGCCCAAAGCCGCGTGGATGCAGGTGGCGGCCACGTCGTCGGCAACCCCGAGCGCGGCCTTGGCTATGGTGTTGGCTGTGGCGGGCGCCACGACCAGCAGATCCGCCTCGGCGCAGATCGAGACGTGCTCGGCCCTCCCCGTCAGCCTAGACACGGGCCTTCTGCCGGTAGCCCATCTGAACAGCTCCGGGCTCACCAGCCGCGCCGCCTTATCCGACAGAACCGCCGTCACGTCCGCCCCATGCCGGATCAGGAGACGGGCCAGATCTATGGACCTATATAGGGAGATCCCCGAGGTGACGACAAGCGCCACGGAGAGCCCGCCGAGAAGCGAAGAGAGGGAATGCTTAATAGGCTCCACCTCGGCCATGGAGACACGGCCCCCGCCCCTTAAAAACCTAGCAGAACCCCACGCCATTAGATATCATAGTCATGACTAAGTATTACCTTAGTATTATTAGGGCTATTTATTCTATTTTTATTAATGAATACTTAAAGAGATATGCAGACCAAACAAATAAACAACAAGGTAACCGTGTTGAGATTTGTCGAGGCCGGCGTGCTGGCGCTCGCGCTCGCCCTGGCGTTGACGGGCGTAGTGAAGCCGACAGGCACGAACGCAGGTTGGGGTATCCTTTAGGTTTCCCCTTTTTCGCCAAGAACGATGTTTTCGTTCATGGCTTGGTATATATAGTTGCTTTTGATCTTCTTTAGATCTACGACGTCCGCCACTATGGTGAGCTCCGTATAGCCCGATATGAGTCCTAACATTGTTAGATACTCCAGCGAGTCCCCCTCCCTGAGGTTCTCCAGAGGGACCAGGCCCGTGGCCACCACGTACCTCGGCTTCACCTTGCCGAGAACAACGTCGGCGAAGAACTTCATAAAGTCGTTGAAGGTCGATACGGCCACCACCCTCTCGGGGGGCACCTTGAGCCGCCGGGATGCGTTGAAAGTGGAGAACACGAGCAGGTAGGCGTTCTCGTCGTCGAGAAACGGCTGTATCTTCTCCACTAATCTGCCCTCGCTGTCGGAGAAGACGCCCACCACAGCTCCCCTGAAAGTCTCCACGCCCAGCCTCTCGTCCCTAATCCTTTCCGCGCTCTCGGCGACGACCTTCTCGACCGGCTTGATGTATACTATCCCGACTCCCTGGACTATGTCGAATATGTAGCGGGGGCTCGGCGGCCTTCTCCTGGATTTGACCAGCTGGGCGTACCTTATGACGTGGCCCATGGAGTTTACCCTGTGCCACACCTTGACTACGTGGTCCACCACGTACTGGAGCCTCCTGCTGGGGGTCTCGGCGATGGCCATCACGGGCACCTCCTGCGCCACCTGGTAGAATGTACTGTGGAAGAAGTCGGCGATGTCCGCGTTGGAGCTCGCTATGCCGTTTATGGAGTCTATGACGAGAATTCCGTGCTCCTCCAGGTGGTCCAGGACGTATCTAGCTATCTCCTCGTGGAAGGCGCGGGGGAAGTGGAGGAATTTAAACTTGTCGTAGGCGACGTTGAGCCTGTCCAGCAGCTTCCTGAAGAACTCCTCGTTCTCGCTGGTGGAGATCC
>Ga0080005_121189_pt1 | contig 17077 bp, 12 predicted proteins | sample JossMetagenome_2_FD_69208 | JGI IMG/M metagenome (GOLD analysis project Ga0080005, IMG submission 69208) | Hot spring sediment microbial communities from Joseph's Coat, Yellowstone National Park, USA - JC3_ASED (SPADES assembly) (version 2) | ecosystem: Environmental > Aquatic > Thermal springs >... | reverse complement strand
TTCCATTTTGGCAGTGGGTCGTCCTTGTAGTCGAGGGCTCGCAGGCTGTATATTTCTATTAGCCCGCTCTTTGTAGAGAGTGTGCTGGGTCCAGACTTGGGTGTCCAGTACTTGAATATGTGGAAGCCTTTCTCTTTGAGGTTCTTCTTGATTTCATCGGGGGATACGTTCCAGGCCTTAGCCATGCTTTCAATGCATTTGTTATTTATGAGTTGCTCGAACTCTTCGAACTTGTGGTAGTCCGCGTATTCTTCTGTGTAGCCGATCGCTTTCGCCCTCTCAGGGACGGTCCTTCTCACAATCTCCATCATTATCCAGAAGCCGTTCCTAGCGTCTACGCCTGGCGGTGGATCTAGGGCCTTGTGGGAAAGCTGGATCGCGGCATGGGGCGTCCACTTGATTTCTGCTAGTTCTTCGCGCTCAAGATATATGTTGTCTGGCAAAACGTAGTCTGCATAATCAACGCTGTCGTTGGGGACAACGTCTATCACCACGACTAGCTCTAGGGCCTTCAATGCTTGCTTGAGCTTCTCGGTGTTCACATCCCTGGTGAATGGCTCTGTTCCTACAATGAATAGTGCCTTTACAGGATAAGGCTTGCCTTCTAGAACTGCATCCAATACGGCATCAAATACATGTGGAACAGCTGGGTATTTCTGTGTATCAATCCTTTTAGCAGTTATCGGAGGCAACGTTCCACCTGTTATGGTGGTTACCTTATCGGCGGCGGCCGTTGCAGATGCAGGCATCTTGCTCCCTATCTTAATGTAGAGTCCACCGGCAGTCTCGATGCTCCCGACCAATGCGTTTAGTGTTAATGCTACCCTGAACGCGTCTGAGTCGTTGGCGTTCTTCGATGTCCACCAGCCGTCCTCTATTACGCCGCGGGCATTTGCAAACTCTCTAGCGATTCTTCTAATAGTTTCAGCTGGTACCCCACATATTTTCTCTGCCTCTTCAGGTGGATACTGGGCAGCCCTGTCCTTTAGGAGTAGGAAGGCTGTTCTTACCTTGACTCCTGCGACTTCACCTTCCCATTCTAAGGCGGGGTTTGTAGCTTTCTTGTAGCTGAGAAAATCATTGGCGCTCAAATCGTATACAACGTAGTCTGTGCCTTCGCGTCCAAGGTCTTTTTCCGTTAGCGGTGTGCCGTCTGATTTAATTAGGAAGCATGCATTCGTGTACTTCTTCACGTAGCTCTCATTGTAGAGTTTTTCCGTTAGAATGACGTGCGTCATTGCCAATAGGAAAGCGGCGTCAGTTCCTGGAATTATTGGGACCCATTCTCCATCAGCCATCGCCGCGTTACCCATTCTTGGGTCCACATATACGAGCTTGACCCCCGATTCTCTTGCTTTTTGCAGTCTTTGGACCATTCCCATGGCGGCGTTGAGAACCCTCCCGACAAAGATTACGTAGCGGGCCCTCTCGTAGTCAGGATCTACGGTGGGCGGGCCTCCCGCGCCCAGGACAAGCATCCGTGCATAGGTGCTAGCGTTGTGACAACAGGAGGCATGCTGTACGTGGTTCGGGGTCCCTAGGGTGAAGGCGATTAGTGGCATGTGCCACGCGTAGAAGTCGTGATACGTGAAGACTACCGATTCTGGACCATACTTTGAAATAATGTCTTTTAGTTTAGCCGAGATCTCGTTGAGGGCTGTCTCCCAGTCTATTTCCTGGAACTTTGGATTACCCTTTTCACCAGTGTTCTTTAACGGCTTCTTTAGCCTCAGTGGGTGGTTCCATAGCTGGATAGATGCGGCTGCCCTGGCACATAGGCCGGGCTGTGGGTGCTCGAGGTTTGGCTCTACGTATAATTGTCCCTGTTCGCCTCTTACAAGGTATAGACCGCACCCGGCCCCGCACATGTTGCACATGACGGGGATTTTCTCGGCTGTGGCTAGGGAGGCTTGTTGCGCTTTGTCTTTCTGTTGCTTCACGAATGGAACTGTTACTGTGGAGGAGAGAGCTAGGAATGCTCCAAGCTTTATGGCATCTCTTCTTGTTACTTGTGTCATAACATGATATATTCATCTCCGCTACTATTTGAATTTTTATGTATAAAAAATTATATTTATGATTAAAAATATATGAAATTTGATATGTTATGTTTTATATACCTCTCATCTTCTTAAGAGTGGTCGTATGGTTCGAGGTGGGTAGTTATGTCTATTTTTGAGCTTGATAGATTCTTTATCTTCTTCTCAATTGTTTCCGAGATTTTGTGTGCTTCTTCTAGTGTATAGCTTGGGTCTAGGGCTAGTGTGAGGTCGACGTGGTAGGTGTTTCCTGTCCACCTGGTACGGATTTTTCTTATTTCTTTTACTTCTTTTGTTTCCCTGAGAGCTTCCATTATTTTAAGTGTTAGGTCTGTTGGCGACTCGTCCATTAGTACGGAGGTTGTTTCGCGGAGGAGTCTGTAAACCTCGTAAGCCAAGAATGTGAAGAGTAGTGTTGCGATTGGGAGGTCTAGGCTGGGGATGGATATTGCTAGGAGTAGGCCTGAGCCTCTTACTGTGTCTCCTAGATAGTTTATTGTGTTTGCCCTAAGGGCCAGGCTCTTCTCGATTCTGTACCCAATATAGTTTATCGCTACAAGGAAGATATCTACAACTATTAGTCCAACTGTCAAGTAGATTGCTTCTTGGTTGGCGTGAACCTGGTACCCGGTTGTTAAGCGTGTTACCATTTCCCGTGCAATATAGAACATGGCAATTGTTGCGAAAATTCCAATTGTGTAGCCGGCTATTGCCTCTGCCTTACCGTGTCCGTAGTGGTGGTTTTCGTCTGGCGGCTTGTTTCCGAGCCTAACAGAGATAAACGTCAAAAGTGAGGTAGCTATGTCCGTCACTGAGTCTGCGAACTCGGTTAGTGCTGACATGCTTGAGGTGAGGAGATAGACTATGCCTTTCCCTATTGTTACACCTAGAACAGTCATGAAAGTTGCTATGGCTACTGCTTCTTTCTTGTCACCCATCAGTTCAGTCCTTGTCTGTACGAGAAAACTGTAGAATTAAATTTTTTGCTAGTAATCTGGTACGTTGCTTATGCTACGGGGATAAATTTATTTCTTGGGACAAATTAGGCTTTGCGTGTGGATATGTTTGTGGAGGAGCTAAATGTCGGTGGACGCAGGGTTCCTCTTGTACACTTGGCAAAAGACGAAAGCGCAATTGTTTTTTCCGATGTGCATTTCGGTTTAAGGTATGGTGGGAGGACACTTTCTCTCCACGAAGATCTCTCAAATTTTTTGGATCACCTCAACGATGAGGACAAGACTAGGCTATTGGTTCTCCTTGGCGACATTTTTGAGTTCTGGAGCGGGAGCCTGAGAGACGTTTTCCAGGACGCCTTGAATCCTTTGCGTCTTATTGCACGCCTAAGTTCCTCGGTCATTTTTGTGCCAGGCAATCATGACAGGATATCTGCAAGGATGCGTTTCCCTGGTAGTAGGTGGGCTGGAGAAATATATATTACTCCAGACATCCTCCTGCTCGACGTGGAGGGGAAGAAGGTCCTCCTTTTCCACGGCCACCAGCTGGACAACCTTTTCCTTCTTACAAAGGGTCTTTGGAGAGTCCAGTCATATATCTATTTGTTCTCGGAGATGCTGTTTGCCTTGCCTGGGCCGCTCGAATGGTTTTTTGCAACTTTGGCGACGCTTACCGTCCTTTTGTTGCTTTTCCTTTTCCATGCGACATCGCTACTCATGAAGGCTACAATTATCCTGGCAAGCATCATACTCTTTTCGCCCCTGATCATTCTTCTCTGGAGGGACCTCCAGGACAAGGTGTGGTACGGCTTTGTACAGAAAATTGGGCCGAGACTTTTCAAGAGTAGGCTACGTGGAAAGAGCATAGAGTCACTGGCGGTGAGCAAGCCTCTTAAAAAGCTAGTTTCATTCCTGGAGTCGTACCCAGAAATCGGCAGGGTGGATGTAGTGATTTTTGGACACACACATGTTCCCGGATTTTTGGTTAGCAATGGGAAAGTTTTTATCAACACTGGTAGCTGGGTAAAAAACAGTTATAATTCCGATAACGACGTGGAGAATAAGACATACGTCAGGATTGAGGGGGGCAAGGTTAGGCTTTGCAAGTGGGACGGAAAGGAGGTTGTTCTCTTCGAAAAAGAGATTTAAGGCAAAAAACAAATATTCAATAATAATTTTTACGGCTTATGATATCTCCGGACACATACTATACTTGCGTAGCAAAAAACTTGTCCAGACTAGCCTCTGAGTCGGCTTCTCTAGAAAATGTTCCCGAAATATTTTACGATTGTGCCAGAAAATTTTTCGACGACGTGGAACCAGTCCTTTTCCATGTTTTTGCTGGAAAAGAAGAGCTAGAAAGGATAAAGGAAACTCTCAACAAACTGGTATCAGAAAAAATCTCTTGGGTAAACATCCTAGGAAAAGACAAGAGGCTTGCTGAAATATTTAGGGCACTAGTCGAGGCGTTTTTTGGAGGCGTAGATCTTTCTTTGTTAACCATAGAGAGTGTCAAATGGCTAGTCAATGGCTTATCCTTTGTGGAGGAGACTACTGGGGCTAGCTTTCACAAGTGCAAGGAGATAGCAGACGAGATTATTGAGAGACTTTCATACAATATTAAGGTCGAACCAAGAAAGGGAGGGCTTTACGTTGTCTCTATCATGCGAGAGAATCTGCCCTGGATGATAGATTACCTCTGGCCTCTTCTTACAGAGATAATAGTAAGCGAAAGGATCGAAGCCTTGCTTGAGGACGCATTAAGGAACATAGATTCTGGGAGAGCAATTCTAATTAGCGGTGAAAATGGCTGGGGAAAACACAGCTTTGCATTCAAGTTGTCTGAAAAGCTACTTAGCGAAAATTATACTCTCTACTATGGCTCTCAAAACATAGCGTTTAAGCTCTCAGGTAAAAAGGTTGTCTTTACGCCTGGCAAAGACTTTTTATTCACGCCTGCTGGCTGGGACGGCGCGTCGCGGCAACTGGTAGAACTTGAAGGAGTAATGACACTCGAGGACGCTGAAAAAATTGCTTCTTCTAGACTAAAGTGGGACGGGGTTGATGACGAAGGGCTTGCCCACGAAATCGCTGAGAAAAGTCTGGGAAATCCCTCCTATGTAGATCTGGCCTCTACATATCTAGGCGTTTGCCAAGTGCTGGGGCAAAATTGTGAAGTTCCAGGCGATATTGGTCTACTAGCTGAGAAACTTAGAAAAATCGTTCCAGTGAAGGTTGCAGATGCACTTAGGTTGCCTTCGATGTTTAAGACTAGGAGCTTCCCGGTAGAGTTAATAGAGGAGATTGACGAGGAGTCTGAAGCCATAATACAGAGACTTTTGCTAAAGGTTCCGCACCTGGGACTGTATTCTTTCAGGAACAGCTATGTCCAGAGGATGTTTCGGGAAAAGATCTTGGTTCCAAGCAATATAGCAGAAAAGGTTTATTCGTCCGAGGCACCCTTCATTGCTTCGTGGTTCCTTGTCTCAGGCGTACCTGGTGCAGACAAGTATCTGGCTTTTCTCGCACTAAACAATCTACACAGCGAAAACTCTGTCGATATATTGGAAGCTGTTTCTATCCTGAGTAGGGGGACTGTTTCTTCTCTTTTGAGCAATGCCACTCTTTTCAGGCTACTTGTCTTGGAGAGACATGCCTCAAGCAACTATGCTATGGCCCTTGCCGAAGAGCTACTCGAGCTCCAGCTAGAAATCCTGAAAAAACTTTATGCTATTAATCCCAGGTACTCTGAAAAAATCCTGGAAACGTCCTATAGGCTTGCAGAGGCTAGGCTTTCCCGTTTTCTCCCAGAGCTTGCACTAGAGGCAATCGGTGAAGTGGAAAAGATTGGGTTAGAGAAGAACATACAACTGGAGACTTTGATGGGTATCGCATTTATTCATTTAAAGGACTATGCAAATGCCAAGAAAATCCTGGGAGGGGTACTAGAAAAAATGGGTGGGGCCGAGAATGCTAGCTATTATTCAGTGAAGCTTGCGTATTTAGAGGCGAAGATAAGAGAAAGGCAGGACCCGGACACATTGAGGGAGCTCGAGGACTTTGTCAAGCTACTTAGCCGTGGGAAATGCGAGTATTCAAACATTCTACTTGAAGCCGCTTTGCTTCTTAAAGAATATACGCAGAAGAAAAACTATGCAGTATGCATGCAGCTTACCAGGTGCGGGTATCCAGAGCTTGCCGCCACTTATGGTTGCTTTGAATAAAGGTGTCGATTCTAGGAAAAATTATTCTTCAATCCGCGCTCCACTGTCAGGCCAAACTTTCCACGCTTGCTTAGCGCCGGCGGAAAGTGCAGACTTTACTATATCTTCTTCATTTTTCTCTACTAGTGCTATGAGGCTTCCTCCCATGCCTGCGCCGCTCAGCTTTACAGCTAGGGCTCCAGCATTGAGCATCGCGTCCCTTATCTTCTCGAGCTGGGGGAGGCTTACATCGTATAGGTCTCTTAGCAGTTCGTGCTGGTAGTTGATTTCGGGTGCTATCTCTAGTGGGTTCCAGTTTTCTCTCCTCATTTTTTCTACTGCTCTCATTGTTGAGGCCTGCATTAGGATGGTAAAGAGGATTCTTTTCCTTTCCTTTTCGGCCAAGATGTCCAGGTATGGCTCTATCTCGTCTAGGCTAATTTGTTCCCATTTTGGCTGGTCATATCTGTATCCCAGTTTTTCCCTAAGCTCATGAGGAACTTTTGGGTTCTCCATTAGCTTCCTGAGGGCCCTATTTATCTCCTCCTGCCTCACTGGATGTATATCTGCGACACTATGCCTTATCCCAGAGTCTACAACTATGAGTTGCACGTTTCCAGGCTTTAATTCTTCTATTTCCACGGGAGGTTTGGGTCTCAAAAGAATTATTCCGCCGAAAGCCGAAGAGTACTGGTCTAGTCTGCCACAGGGGATGCCTGCTATCCTGTTTTCCGCCTGGAAGGCTAGCTCGGCTAAATCCTTTTTTGAGAGACCAAGATTGTAGAAGTGGTCTATAGCTTTCAGGAAGGACACTTCTAGTGCGGCGCTACTTGATAATCCGCTTCCAACGGGAACCTTGCTCGTGATGGTTGCCTTGAAGCCTTTTCTTAGGGGCTCTCCCAGATGCTCCTCTACAGCTTTCACAACTGCTCTGAGATAGTTTCCCCACCATTTTCCTTCGAGTAGTGACGGATTCAAGGGAGAGAACTTGTCTATGCAGTCTTTGCCCTCTCTGCAGAGGTCTTCGCTCTTGATTTCAAAGTAGTTGCTCTCCTCTATAACTGTTACGTATGTCCTAAGGTTTATCGCTATGGGAACAACTGGTAAACCCTTATAGTCCTGGTGCGTGTTGAGGAAATCCACTCTACCTGGAGCTGACGCAGTGAACACATGTTTTAATTCAACAATGGTAGATTAAAATTTTTTCAAAAATATTTTCAGTAAAAGGAAAGGCTAGGAAAAAATTTAAAAGCCTTTATCACTATATATTATATCGTGACAGTGGGAACAATAATTAACTTTATTCTAGGATGGATTGTATCAGCCATCGCAGTCTGGCTAGCGCTAAAAATCTTTCCGGGAAAACAGAAGGCGGAGTCAATCACGGGAGCCTTTATAACGGCACTTATTGGAGCAATAATTTTCTGGGTCTTCAAAGTTGTAGAGATACCTTTTGGAACAGTGATAGCTATCATTGTATGGCTATACGCCCTTAGAAAGATACAGGGCGTTGGCTGGCTAGGCGCAGCAGTCATCGCGGTGCTGGTCTACATCTTGAACGCCATTTTTGGCTTCTTTTTCCCGACCCTTCTTTAAAAAGATTTATTTTTCTTTTTTATTGCTTAGCTTTGTGAGCAACAGTTATAACGAGTTAAGGTGGAACCCTCTTCTGGGATGCTGGGTCATAGTTTCAAGTCAACGTAGCAAGCGTCCCTGGAGACAAGTAGAAAGATGCCCCTTCTGTCCAGGGAGCGATGAGACGGGCTTTGGCTGGGATGTTCTCTTGCTGGATAATAAGTTTCCAGCATTGAGGCGCGAAGCTAGAGTATCTCGGGAATCTCGGGATATTTACCTTGTACGTGAGGCTTATGGTTCTGCAAAGGTTGTAGTTGAGACGCCGGAGCACGAGGGGGATCTAGACAGAATCCCATTTGAGAACCTAGTTAAATACATAGAGACGCTTAGAAGCGTGACAGAGAAGGAATGCATGGATGAAAAGATTCAGTATGTGCTCCCATTTAGGAACAAGGGAGAAGTGATTGGTGTCTCTCTGACACATCCGCATAGCCAAGTCTATGTATTACCATTTATTCCTCCTCGGGTAGCTAGGGAAATAGAGATGCAGAAAAAGTTCATAGAGGAACATGGAGAGTGCCTGATTTGCCACATCACCAAACTAGAGAGGGACGGAAAAGAGAGAGTCATATATGAAAACAGAGATTTTGTGGCTGTCTTGCCTTTCTACGCTATGTGGCCTTACGAGGTGCACATTTATCCTTTGCGCCACTTTGGCAGTCTCAAAGAATTGAAAAAGGAGGAGGAAAAAACCTTGGCGGACGCTATTCGGTTTGTCGTAGCTACTTATAACTCGCTTTTTGGCTTCAGCTTGCCTTACATGATGATTCTGCATCAAGCTCCGTGCCGCGGAGACGTGGATTTTCATTTTCACGTAGAGTTTTACCCTGTTCACAGGTCTCAGGACAAGTTGAAGTACCCAGCCGGGATAGAGTGGGGAGGATGGGTTTTCACCTATGACGGGTTGCCGGAGGAAAGGGCAGGGGAACTCAAGGAGGCTGCCAGGAGGGCATACGAGAAACTTAAAGCGAGTGGAACGCCACCCTTAAACTCTCCCCCGTAGAGCTCTCAGATTTTATATGCTGTTTATTCTCATCACATTTAAATCTCACTTGTGTTTTCTCAATAATATGCGTAGAGTTGCCCCTGTGCTACTCGTGTTTTTGTTGGCTTTAGCCTATACTGTTACATGTTTACCCGACGAATATGCCACGCTCACTGTTCTGGAAAGTGGCTTAGTAAGGGTAGACTATTCCTTAAAGGTCAATGCTACAAGTATATATGATGTTTCCCTTATAGGTACACCCGTAACTGAGCTAGGCATCATAGTTACTGATCAATCCGGAAACCCATTAGCATACGACATCAACCAGACAAGCAACACTATTACCATTCTTGCCCTTAACTGCACGAGAATAAATATCAGCTACTATACCCAGACCATAACCACTTTTTCCAAAGGTATATGGAGCCTCCAGTATAATTCGCCCATAAAAAGCATCGTGAAGCTTCCAAAGGGATCCACTTTAATTTCTATGAAACCCGTACCCCTAGCCGTATCTACTTCTGACTCGAACCTCGTCCTCGAGTTCCCCAGCGGAAGCGTGTCTTTATCCTTTGCATATATACCCCAGAGTATCTCACAGAAGAAAACCACGCCGCAAACAACTCCACAAGTAAACAAACAGCCGGCCTCCACACAGAACGGGTCATCTCTAGCTCCAGGCAGGCCAAGCCAAACCTTCACTCAAATATTCAGCGCTGAAACAATAGGTATAGCATTGGCTATGTTATTGCTTGCGGGAATAGCCATGTTCTATTTGCTTAAAAGGAGGAATGGTAACCTTTCGGAGGAAGATAGAGAAATAATAGAGCTTCTAAAGAAAAAGGGCGGGGGCATGTTTCAGTCAGAAATTAGTCAATACGTTAAGATGCCGACAACAACGCTGTGGCGCCGTATAAAGAAGTTGCAGGAACTTGGATACGTGAAGATAGAAAAAGTTGGCGGAAAAAATTATGTCAGGCTTCTAAGGTATTAGAGCCTAGTTTAAACACTTGTTTTGACGCTTTTACATACTCGTCTGGCACTGTGCCCTCTGCTATTATCTTTGAGAAGACGTCTGCGCTCGCCCTCTTTTGTCGTTTCTTTGTCTGTAGGTCTACGTAGATGAGGCCGAAGCGCATTCTGAAGCCGTCGGCCCACTCATAGTTGTCTGTGAGTGCCCAGTGTAGGTACCCGCTGAGCTGTATTTCTTTGTTCATAATTGCGTCTTCTAGATATTTGAGGTGTATTGCCAGGTAGTGTGGTCTATACTTGTCGTCGCGGTCTGCGATTCCGTTTTCGGTGATCATGAGTGGGACATTGTAGTTTTTCATGAGTTTTACTGCTTCAACTATTCCTTCTGGGTAGATTTCCCAGCCAAAGTTTGTTGTGGGTCTGCCTGCTAGGCTTTGTGAGTCTGGTGTGCATTCGAAGCCGTATCCCTTGACTAGGACTGGGTATGCGGGGAATGGGATTAATGGTTTTAGTATGTTGAATTTCCCTTTTACGACAGCTCTTGAATAGTAATTGATGCCCATCCAGTCGAGTTTTCCCTTGTATTTCTCATAGATTTCTTCCGACTCTTGTTTTAGGTCGAAGTCTAGGTCGATCCATCCATTTACGATGGAGTTGGGAATCCATGCGTTGTGAAGATGATGTACAACCCTTGATGCATCTATGTCAGACTTCTTTGCAGTGTTTAACGGGTAGGGTGGGACAACGTTGTGTATGATCCCAACGCTTGCCGGAGCTTCGGAGCTAGGATAGGCCTTTACTTTGTCAAATTTTTTGATGACATGGTATGCTAGGAAGTGTGCTTGGGCGATGTTGATCATTGCGTTTTTGTATGCTTTGAAGTTGAATATCCCAGGTGGAAATTTTCCTTTTCTCGTTAGGAATCCCGACTCGGTTACAACGCTTGGCTCGTTGAATGTTGACCATGTGTCGACAAGGTCTCCAAAGTTTTTAGCGATATAGGCGGCGAATTTTGCAAACTCTACGGGGAACCTGGGGTCAGCGTAGCCTAGAGGCCCTTTTTTCGCATTTGTGGCTCTCGAGGTTATTGGGTCGTGGAGCCATATTGGAAGCGTGAAATGAACTAGGTTAAGGATGACGTAGAAGTTCCTCTGTCTGAGATCCATTATGATGTCGCGGTAGTGTCTTAGCGCTTCTTTGTTTGCGAGCTCGTCTAGCTTTTCAAGATCGGACTCAGATATGTCTATTCCTGTCTTTATGCCATCCTCCTCCTCGATACCTACCTCTACGTTGAACGTTGGTTTAGGGAATATCCTGCTCCACTCTACGTTCAGTCTGTAGGCATTTAGACCTATGCTCTGTGCTAGGGCGTGATCCTCCCTGTAAAGGTGCCAATAATCTATGCCGTTTTCTGGTAGATCCCCACTAACTATTTTGTTTTCAATGTTATATTTGTCGTGAACCCATACATACCAGTCAGTGTTTGGATCCACGGCTTCGCCTGCTGGGTCTCCCATCTCGAACTGGAAACCTGCTAGTGATACGCCCCACAGGAAATTCTTTGGGAACATTTTTAGCCACCTTTTAATTTCTCAGCTCTCTCCTTCATAAGGCTTCTTAGCCTGTCTACGTCCCTTGGTATAATTATGGCTAGCAGGGAGAAGAAGACAAAGCATAGGAGCCAAGTTGATACGCTTATCCATAGAATAGCTTCGCCCAGCCCAATGCTTTCAGCTAGCAAGCCGGAAAGGAAGGGTGAAGCGGCGCTTCCAAGGTTTTCGAAGAATCGGAGATACCCTGTTGCACTCGACCTTAGCTCTGGCTCTGTAATGTCTGTTATAGCTGCTACAACGTTGGGTCCAGCCATTGGTATCTCGAACGCCGTCAAGATTGTGAAAAGCATGAATTCTTCGTTTGTCCTCGCACGGATAGCTAGGTAAATTAGTACAGCTGAGAAGAACACAACTATAGCACCAAATATGGCTCTGCCACTCTTTGTCCTTTTGAACATCCAGTCGCCAATTACCCCAGCGACAAGGTTGCCGATAACCATGGCTATCAGCGAGATAGACATAACAACCATGACTATATCTGGGGCCATTCCTCTTTCTTTCTCCATGTAGGTTACGAACCAGAACGTGATGGCGTTCCAGGGAAAAACGCCCCAGAAGCCCTGGAGATAAAGCAGTATTAGAGACCTGTTTTTCAATAAACGTGGGAGGTCCGAAAACTTCGCCTTGTAAATGTCTTCCATAAGGATGTTTTGAAGCTCTGGTTCAGAGCTTCCTCTGGGAATGTCCTTTATGACGAAAAATGTTAGGATTCCTATGATGACGCCTATGGGACCCGTGATGAAAAAGGCGTTCCTCCAGCTAAGACCCATCGAGACAATTGACAGCGAAAGTATTGTTCCTATGATTGCGCCGAGGGGTCCCGTGGCATTTAATATACCGAGGGCTTTTCCACGGCTATAGGGCTCGAAATAGTCTGCTACCAAGCTATAGATTCCTGGTGGGGCGGCGTCATCTATGCCCGTAGCAAGCCTTGTGGCAAAGAATTCTCCGAATGTCCTTGAAAGCGCATTAAATATTGTTGTAAATCCCCATATTAGTGCAGCGAGTCCAGCAAGAACTTTGCGTGAATATCTGTCGTATAGATATCCCCAGACTGGGTAAAGCAAAGCTGCTACAAGGACTGTTAGCGAGAATACTAAGCCAAGTTGGCTATATGAAACTTTGAACTCGTCCATTACTTGTGGCGCCACCGCTGATATGATGAATCTATCTGCCTCGTGTATGGTCAAGAATATGAAGAAGAATATTACTATGAACCATTTATATTTTTTAGTCATAGCATTTATTAGTCACTCTCAAACTAAATAAATCTTATGTTTATATATGGTTTGTTTTTACTTGTTTCCCCTCTCAAAAATAAGGCAGACTTGAGAAGGGCCGCTAAGTTCTTATACTTCAAGCCTTGATTTTGCCTTTTAGGGCGTATTGGCTCTCATATTGAGGTGCAGCATGCTTGGTAGAATCGAGGTCTAAACGTGCCAAAGAAGTAATCGACACTTTTGGAGTGAAGACTGACGTGTGTAGGAGGGTTGAAGAAGAATTTTTAGGTAAAGATGCAAGGCTTTTCAAGGTAGATATAGATGTTCCGGGGCAAGTCTACCTGCTTGATTCGCAGGAGGGCGTAGAGATTGCCTCGCAACCAGAGCTTGTTGGTTCAGATTTGTCTGCCAAGGCTCTAGCTTTGGCGGAGAAAGCCTCACGGATACTAGTCCACATGATTAAGGATGATCAAACAGTCTTTCTCCATGTTTTGAGGGGTTCTCCTGGCTATATGTTGCATGAAGCCTTGAGGAGACATACCGCTAACATTAGAGAGATATACATTCGGATATCTAGTCATGCTGTCCCAGGCGAGAGTAGCGTAACCTATGGATCCCTTGGAGAGATACCTAGCATGATCGAAAACGTGATTGTTGCCGATACAGTTGCGACTGGGCAGACTCTTGAATCAGCTTTCAAGTACCTGGTTAAGATAGGGGAGCTGAAGGGCCTAAGGTTTAAGCGTGTTTTTGTATATGGGTTCCTCTCTGAGCCGGGGGTTAAAAAGGCGGCAACTTTTCTTGATAGCTTGGATGTGGAGTCGGTTTTCATAGGGATCGAGGACTTGTCTGCTCTTGCTTTAAACAACTTTGATATGCCCCTATATGGTCTCGACCTTGATTTGCCAGGCAAGAATCCTCTCGGTGGCACTACAGATACCAGTATCCTGGAGAAAATGATTGATTCTTATTTTCCGGGGCTAGATCAGCCGGGTGACTGGAGCGAGCGACAGTGCATCCTTTTTACTGGGGAAAGCATGGAGCACGGCAGGATCCGTGAACACCTGGAAAAGACGTTGGCAAGGCTGGAGGCTTCAAAGAGCAAGCTTTCTGATTATGGATGGTACCCTGAATGGCTGGAAAGAGTATATGAAACGAGGAAAAGAAGGCTAGAAGAAGCTTTGACCATGCAACATTGCCCAATGTAGCTTCTAAGATTTTTTGTTGCCATGCTTGCAGAGCTGTGCTATGAGGGGAGTTTTAAGCTTTGCATCCCTCGTTATAGTATCGTTAGTCAATACATCCACTGGGGATCCGTCTGCTATTATCCTTCCCCTTCTTAGGATGATTAATCGGTCAGCATACTTGGCTGCAAGCTCTACACTGTGGGTAATGACTATAACGCTCTTATTTTTGTAGGACAATTCTCTTAATAGTTGGAAAAGTTGCTCTGAGAAGACTCTGTCCTGACCTGTTGTTGGCTCGTCAACTATAAGAATGTCGGGGTCTAGGGCATATACGCTTGCCAGTGCTAGGCGTCTTTTTTCGCCCTTGCTAAGGAAGAACGGGTGCTCGTCTCTTAGGTGGCCAAGCCTAAATGTTTCTAGGGCAACTTCAACCTTCCCCTCGACTTCGTTAATAGGTAGGCCTCGAAGCTTAAGTCCAAAAGCTACCTCTTCATAGACAGACTGGCAGAACAATTGGTGCTGTGGGTTCTGGTAAACATAGCCTACCTTTGATGCTAGCTCGAGCCTATTAAAGCTTCTCAAGTCTTTTCCATCTATCAATACCTTGCCTTTGGTTGGATCCAATAAGCCTGCGAGAATCTTGGCAAGGGTCGTCTTCCCGCTACCGTTTGGACCAAGAAAAGCCACAAGCTCGCCTGTCCCTATAGCTAGGTTAACGTTTTCAAGCGCTTTGACACCGCCTGGATAAACATGCGTGATGTTTACTGCTTGTAGCTTTGGTTTCCCCTCGCTTCTCGTCTCGTAGAATTTGCAGATGTCGTGGTTTAGGTTGCCGCTTCGGGCCATTTCTAATAGCTTCTCATAGGAGGGGCTGTCTAGCCCCGCTTTGAAAGACAGCTCGTATAGCTCGGGAGGATATATTGAAAACCTCTTTAGGTGCTCTAGATTCTTGTAGAGTTCGCTTGGCTCGCCGTCGAAAACTATCTTCCCATAATTGAGAACCACGACTCTTTCAGCAAAACGTTGAATTATTTCTGGATCCTGCTCTACAAGAATAATTGTTAGATTTGTCTCGCGCCTTAATTTTTCTACTGCCTGTATAACTTCCTCTTTGCCGAGTGGGTCTAGGTCTGAGGTTGGCTCGTCAAGAATAAGTATCTCGGGATCTTTGGCTATGGCTGCTGCTATGGCTATCCTCTGTTTCTCTCCGCCTGAGAGCTGTAACGGATTGCGGGAAAGGAAAGACTCATCAAGCCCTACTGTTTTTAGGGCGTGAGTAACACGTCTATGAAGCTCGTCTTCGGATATGTCGAGTGGTTCAAGTGAAAGCGAGACTTCGTCCTCCACCGAACCCATTACGAATTGTATTTCGGGATCCTCAAACACTATGCCGACTCTCTGCATTAGTCTTGCCAGGTCTGCCGAAAGAGTGGACTCGCCGAGAACAGTGACTTCTCCTTTAAACTTCCCGGGGAGCCTCTGCGGGATAATGCCTGTAAGTGTAAGCATTAGTGTTGTCTTGCCGGCTCCACTTGGACCAGTAACTGCTAGGAATTCGCCCTTTTCCACACTGAGGGAGATGCCTTTCAGTACATAGTCTAGCGAGGAGTAATATTGCCAGTAGAGATCCTGGACGTTGATTATCTCCACTTCAAATCACCCCGAAAATAAGTAGCTGTGCAAAGCCAAGGACAAATACTGCGAGATCCACCCTTCTAAAAGCTAGCTTTCTGTGGCGCTTCGACTTTGTCCATGGAGATATTCCTTTTGATTCAAGGGCAAGAGATACTTCATAGCTCCTGTTTATCATCAACGAGACAAGGGGTATCAATGCGTTCACGTAAAGCATGAATTTTTTTGAAAGGCTTGTTTTCTCGAAGTCTACTCCTCTAGACATCATCGCTTCTCTGATGACTTTGAAGTCTTCTAGGAATAGACTTATACCCCTAAAGAAGAGAGAGACGGCTACTGAAAATCCCAAAGGTAAGTGGAGGTCCCGAAGCCCCCAAACAATGTCTCTGTCACTTACAGTTGCAACAAATAGTGTCGCAGTGAAAATCATTGCAAGTATCCTAAAGATAAACATGCCTGCCTTGATAAGAGCGCTGTCAGTAAGGCTAATCTTCCAGACAAGTGTGCCCTTCTCGGCGTTGACCTGGAGAAGTGTGTATTCAAATAACTTGTTTCCAGGGACGGTTGTGAACAGGATAAAACTCAAAACAATGAATATGCTTATACTGGTTATAAGTATCAGGAAGCCCTTGAGTATTCTCAACGGGACACCAGCAAAGAGAAGAGTAGCAAAGACGAAGAAAACGAGAATGAGCGCCGAATGGATGTTCTTTATCAGAAGGACATCAAGAGAGAAAAAAAGAGGAACTAATATTTTGATTACAGTGTGCAACGACATGTAGACATTGTTCTTCGCTTCAAAGCCTGTTAGTTCTCCAAGTATTGTCGGCATTAGTTACGCCCACCATTTTTCAACGTAGAGCCCAGTTCGCTTGAAGACAGGCGTAAGTGCCACGAGCAGTGCAGTTGAAAGTACTGAGAGGACAATGAGGTCTCCTGCAACCCAGCCTACAAATACTGGCCAGAAGGCTTCGCTGGGGAGAGGCGGGGGAAAGTTAAAGATAGTTAGGGTGCCGGCTCCCCAAAGACCTGAAATGAATGAGGTCAGAACGACTCCGACAATGTACGTAGCCCATGTTTTTTTGTCACCTATGAGGAGGCCTATGAGCAGGCCAAGTAGGGCGAGGGCTAGTCCTGTATAGACAGAGTAAACATAAATACTTGTGAAGGGTTCGCCAAGGCTTCCCCAGAGAACCTGTATTGTAATGCCGACCAATAGTATAATTGAGCCCAGAGAGATAAACAATGGAAAGAGCTTGGCAGCCCAGCCCCTTTTCACTGTGAAGTCTGGATCGATTTTGAGGACTCTAAAGAGGAATGCAGGTATAAAGGCCTCGATGAAGTCTGCAAAAGACCAAACAACGGATTGTAGTAAGGTGTAGCCCGATGGATAGAGCCCCAGAAAAAGGCAACTAAAGTATCCTGCTAGGGCGCCCCACATGCCCATCCAAACACCTAGTGGAACGTAAATAGCTGCCGCGACGTACAGAGCGGATACGCCGGGCGCGCCGAGGACTGGGAAGATGAGGGACGAGACTACTGCTAGGACATATGCGACTGCCGTTGCAAATACGAAGGTGACTATGTGCATCCATGTTATTTTTCTTTTGATTTGTGCCTTCACGTGTTTTGCAACTA
>Ga0080005_154333_pt1 | contig 17086 bp, 19 predicted proteins | sample JossMetagenome_2_FD_69208 | JGI IMG/M metagenome (GOLD analysis project Ga0080005, IMG submission 69208) | Hot spring sediment microbial communities from Joseph's Coat, Yellowstone National Park, USA - JC3_ASED (SPADES assembly) (version 2) | ecosystem: Environmental > Aquatic > Thermal springs >... | reverse complement strand
TGGGGTAGTTCCTCTCCACGAACTGCACCTCTTCGTCCGGCACGTCCTCCGGTATGAGCTTGAGGTCCTTCGCGTGCATCGCGGCGTTTGCAAAAACCCTCATTATGTACTCCCAGAAGCACTGCATCTGGAACCACTGCCCCTCGTATTTCCTACCCCTGACGCCGGGTATAGCCTTGTCGCCGTAGCCCGGCATGCCGAGGGCCTTGCCGAGGTCGATCAGCAACTCCCACATGGAGGCGTAGCGCGGGTGGCCGTTTGGACATGTCCCTATCTTCTGAGTCAAGGGCATAACCACGGGGCTTCTCCAGCCCTCTGCTAGAGCTAGTCCTCCGCCTGTGGCGTAGAGGTACTGTACGCCGTTTGTGCCGGTTTCGAGATATGTGGTGTCTGGGACTATTAAATCGGCGTAGAGGAACGTCTCATTTATGGTGGTGGTTATGCCAACGAACAGAGGTATCTTTGACGTGTCCTTCAGCACCTCTACAAACTTAGTGCCGTAGTTCGCAGAGAGCACGGGGTTGGCGTAGTACAGGAAGAGCGCCCTAATGGGGTACGGATAGGTCTCAAATATTCCTGCGAAGGTCTCTGTATACGACTCCTCGGGCGTGTGGGGATACCACGGCCTTTTGGTGGGGAAGGCCGCCTTTGTAGCCTCATCGCCCGTCTTCCCCTCCTTAATTGCCTTCTTAACCCTAAGCCAGTACTCCAGCGTGTTTGTGTAATCATACCCATGTCTGTCTATCGGCGGGCCCCACCTAACCGGCTCCCCGAAACCAGACGACCCAACGTTGTAGAGATACGAGTTGTAAGAAGTTGTTGCAGGTCTGCCCAACATGCCGCCTTTTCTGTGGAAGTTGCCAATTAATGTGTCAATAACTCTGTATGCCCATGCTGCGTACTCGCCGTTGGGGTGCATGCCCACGCCTCTGTGTATGTAGGTACCCGCCATCGGCGCCGCCTCGGCAACGTCTCTGGTCATCTGCTCCACCTTCTGCCTGTATTCGTCGAACTCAGACGTGCCGCGCGGATACGGGCTTGCGATTTCCAGCCACTCCTCGAAAGACCGGCTGAACGCCTCGTCGTAGAGGATCTGCAACGTAGACTTGACAAGCACCTCCTCGCCTGTCTTAAGCTTGACCCTGCCGGAGAAGAACAGCTCCGCCTTCTCCACCTTGTTATACGGCGCGAACTGCCCGTCCCCAACATACACAACTGGGTCGTCGGTGTCGGCTAGGCCCAGGTCTTTGGCCGTGAGGTATTCGCCGAATCTCGGGCCCTCCATTATGACCAGCCACGTCGCGTTGGTGTGGACCGGGTATCCGCGTTTCGTCGCGGCGTCTAGGTTAGGTATGGAGAGGAACTCTGCGTTGTACCTCTTGTTCTCCAGTAGCCACCTGATTACCGCGAAGGCCAGCGTGGCGTCTTCGCCAGGCTTCACAGGGACCCAGATGATGTCGCCGCGGCATATCGTACGTGGCGCCACCGGGTTGACGTAGTACAGCTTCAGCTCGCCCTCGCAAGCTCTCTCGATGATCATTCCTTGGCCCGTGGCGCCTGGGTGCAACCTACCCATCGACCAGCCAGCGCCAATGACGACCTTGGCGCTTCTCGCGTCGACTTGTAGGTCGGTATACCCAGTCCATAATTTATTACCTGTATAGTACCCTAACTGACAAGCCGAGGTGTGGCGAAGCCAGTTCACAGACCCGAAGGCGTATGTCCATCTTTGGTAGAAGACATCCGCGTTGTCCTGTCCCCTGCCTCTGTACCATATAAGCATGTTTGCCTTGGGCCCTAGGTCGGGTCTGTCTGGGTCTATGAGGACGTCCTCCAGCTTTAGGCCCTTCTCGCCCAGCGTCTTCGACCACTTCGCCTTGAAGTCTTCTATGGCCTTCACCACGTTGTCGTATGTGGTCTTGGGGTCGCTTGCGATTTTTAGCAAGATATTAACATCGTTTCTCATCTCTGCCAACACCTTGTTAGGATCCTCAAAACCTGCCTGCTTCAATACGCCGTACGTGAAGAGATCTCTGATGCCGGGCAATTTTTCGCCAGTCTCCTCAATGATGCATCCATCAACAATACACTTAATGAGCTCCTCCCAGGTGATGACCTTCCACTTGCCGCTCCCCCTCGGCCCTGCGCGTTTCAGCGGCTTAAGCACTCTGTAGGGGTCGTAGACGTAGTACACTCCCGACTGTCCCCTGGGACACAGCATCCCGGTGTAGGTCTCGCCCTCCCCGCTGTCCAGCGTCTTGGAGACCGGGGTGTTGTAGGGCAGGTTGTCGTATCTCTTCACCTGCTTCCCGAATGACACGGCGCGGTTGTAGGGGTGATAGGGGTTCCCGATGATTCTCTCTATCACCTCCACATCTCCATACTTGACCACACGGGCCGTTATGCCGCATCTCACGTTGCAACCGAGACATACAGAGCGGACGTAGCGGACGTTGCCGCCTTTCAGGGGGTCTGGGCCGTAGGGCTTTCTCTTGGGGCTAATTATCTTCTCGACCACGGGCCAGTAGCCCCACAGGGCGACGCCGAGCGCCGCCGCGGCGGCTAGGGCCTTTAGGTAGGTTCTTCTGCTAGTCATGGTTCTTCACCTCCAGGGGGAATATTGAGGCGAGCACAATCGCCAGAAATACGCCTGCGGCTATAATAGCCACCATCACTGGGATCTCGTGCACGAAGTGTTCTTTGCCTGGTTCTAGAAACGTCAAGCCGGATCTCATGCCGGCCTGCGCCCTCATTATTATGTTCCACTTGTTGAATATCGCGGCGGCGAAGCCCGTGAAGGGTATCACCAGAGAAACGGCGAGGTGCTTGGAGGCGATCAGCGAAAGGGCGAAGGTCAGCAGAAAGAGCCCAATGGCGACGTAGCTCCAGTCCACCACTGGGGCCAGAGAGGCGTAAAACGGCGACCCGCCGAATTTGTTCAGCCAGAGCCATATCTGTATGAGGAGGAGAGCGGCGACGGCCACAGAACCTGCGCCGTGTATCGTGATGAGCGAGGGCACCTCTAGTTGCTGGAGTTTTCTGCGGCCGATAATCCAGGCGGCCAGTATTGCGGCCGCGGTTGCGGTCACAAAAGTGTCGGCGAAATATATAGCTGGTAGTAAAGTCCAGTTCCGCCATATGAAAAGGTTTGTCTGCATTACAAACAGCGTGGCGGGGTAGACGGCCCAGAGGGCAAGCGGGATTAGGGCCAGGGCGGCGAGCACCTTTAGCAACGGCCTCAACGCCTTGTACCGTTCGGGGGTGGACACGCCGAGCGAGAGAATCCTGTAGAGGGGGTTTCTGGTGGCCATATACTTCACGTGCATGGGGTAGGAGAAGTAGAGAAGCGTGAATAAGGCGGCTAGGACCCAAGCCAGCGGCCATATGACTCCGCCCATCAGAGCAATCAACGAGACGCCTGGACGGGCCTCGGTCGGCGAAATCTGGGCGTGGCTGAAGAGCAGGGGGGCGCGGTCGGGGTTTCTCAAATCGGCGAGCGGCCCGAGGAGGACCACCGTGAAGAACGCCAGGCCGAGGGTGAGTAGTAGCGGTATGGCTTTCTTCAATCTGCCGAAGAGGTACGCAGCAAGCGCCAAGACCAAGAGATCTGCGCCGGAGATGAGGAGGGAATAGGCAAACAACGTGGGCAACCACACCAGCGGATCGGCGAACTCGTTTGGGTATAGGTAACCAAATGGGTATGTCGGGTACGTCATAGGTTTGTCTCCGCGGGCAGATCCCTGTAGAGTATCATCGGTTCGGCGCCGGTCTCCACCCTAAGCCGCTGCGTGGCGGCGTTTGCAACGAGCCTCGAGATGGCCGACGTGGGGTCGTTCAAGTCGCCGAACACCCTAGCCCCCGTGGGGCACGCCTCCACACATGCAGGTAGCTTGCCGTTGTAAATCCTGTGTTCGCAGAAGGTGCACTTGTCCACCACGCCCTTTATGGGGTTGAAGAACCTGGCCCCGTAGGGACATGCCTGGATGCATGCGCCGCATCCGATGCATAAGTCATCGTTTACGAGAACGAGCCCGTCCTTGGTCTTATACGTGGCTCCCGTGGGGCAGGGCTTGACGCAAGGCGCGTTTTCGCAGTGGTTGCACTGCTTGGGGACGAATATCACGGTGCCGCCCTTAGTTACGTGGCGCTCCACCCAAGTGCGGAACACGCCGATGGGGACGTTGTTCTCCGCGGCACATGCCGCGACGCACGCGTAGCAACCGTAGCATTTAGAAACATCGATGTACATGGCCCACCTCTTTCTAGTCTCAGTCGTCGCATGCAAAGGTACTGCAAGAGATACAGCCAGCGCGGCGCCGGCCTTCAACGCCTCACGCCGCGTGATTTGGAGAGACATGATTGATCATATCCACCACAGTATATAGCCCTTGCTATTAAGTGTAATTACAGATAATTACACATCAGGCCTGAGAATAGCTTTCTACTGTGACCTCAATTATGTTTTCTTTTATGTGCAACTTGTGGTTGGCCAGTCCGTATCCGTCTAGGAGTCCTCTTAAGTAGCTCATAAATAGCTCAAGCAGTGGACGCACGGCAGGCGCGAAGGCTAGGTCTATGACGCATGTCTGCCCTTTTATGTTGCATGTAGCGTTTCGAATAGGGAGCACTAGCTTAAACATCTGCGGGTCTCTTACCAGCTCTTGGAACTGTACCGAGATGCTCAAGGCGGCGCCCAAAGCCCTCCCTGCCTCATACAGGGGGACCTTGAACTTGTCTTTGTCCACCTCCTCGAAGATAGCCGCCATTATATGGAGAGGTAGCGGGAATACGTCCTGGCTCTCTAAGGCGGAGGCTGTCCTCACCAGTAGCTGAAGACGCTTGGGGCTGTATCCGCGGCGTAACGCCTCAACGGCTACCTCCAGAGAGTCAGACGCAAGCCTCAAGGCGGAGATTCCGAACTCCCGCGACACCTGGCTAAACTTCAGAGCGACTTCGCGGTCTACCGTTATGGTGGTTTTACCTGGCATGAAGCAACGTAGACACCACCTTCAGATCCTCCTCTAAGATTTCCCTCATAGTCCTCAAGCCGGGGCATACACTCTCTGCGTATCTCACAAGCGGTATGAGGTGAACGTTGAGAAACCTATGTTGTATCTTCAGACTCTCACCGGAATAGTCCCCTGCGAGGTGGGCCATGAAGGCCAGCATCGTGATCAAGTGGTCCGGCTCGTTCTTTGCCTCGAAGCCGTAGTTTTTGTAAAACTCGTCAAGCGCCTTGCCGAGAAGCGACCGCGTCACCTCGTCGTAGTCCTTCCTAAGAACAGACGCCTTTAACGACGATATGTCGCAACCGGACAGATCAAGGAACTCCTCTCCCACAGACTCGCCCAGCAATTTGGCCACAAACATAAGATACAGCGAAGAACGATCCATATAGGTGAGCCTGGTTAAGGCTTAAAAAGATTGAAGTAAAAACGGTTTATCTGACTTTGACCCGGGGCTTCTTTTTTGGAGGAACGACCAGACTCATTCCATGACGTTTTCTGCGCTGAACAATGGGCCGAGCTGGGACGCCTCCATCGTCATGCCGACCTACTGCGGCGTCTCTATGCCGAAATCCATTGCGCATCTCGCCGAGGCGAAGGCCGGGAGCGGCTCTGCTGGCGAAGACGCCAGGACCTGCCCCGGCCTGCCAGCCATCCTGTCGCTACTCCCTTCCGGATTCTGGACGTGCGGAATCCTCGCCGCCTTGATTTGTGCGGGTAAGATAGGGTGAGCTAAGTCTGGGTTTTTGCCGGGGTCTTCATGGTGAGGAAGGCTATGCCGGCCAGGATGAACGCTATGGCTATCAGTATGAGGCCTACGAGCACTATCACGAGCACGGCGCCCCAGTAGTAGAGGGATCCCGCCGTCTGGAACATGCTCTCGCCCGATCTGCCGGCCACGGCCGACATCATGTTCCTAAACCTCCTCGCGGAGGTTATGAAGAGTATCCAGGCGATCACCAACGTGGCTAGGAATGCCGCCAAGCCGAAGCCGCCGGCCAGCAGATGGCCCGCCATGAGGGCGGGCAGGGAGAGGACGCCCAGCGAGGCGCCTACGATGAGGACCACGAGCGCTATGAAGATGAAAATGAACCAATAGATCGCGTCGTCCTTCATCTTCTGGTCGCCGTAGAAGTCCGCGAGAGAGATCACGCCCGCCAGGAACAGCACGACGCCGATAATCCCGACGATATGCTCGACGGGGCTGATCGCGGCGAGGATGGCGCCTATGCCCGCAAGCAACTTCGCTATCTCCGGCTCCATGTACCGGCCCGGCCTCCCGTATTTATACGTGACGCCTCCTCGGCCGGCGCGGGGAAGACATATAAATGCACCTCGGCCGAGGGGCGTGGGCCTCGATATATCGGGCATCGGCGAGAGGTACGACGTGAGGTACGCCTGGAGGGCCGCGCCGATCCTCGGCTCGGTGGCCCTCGTGGTGATGTACACGGAGGCCATGCTTCTGCCCTCCCTGCCGAAGATACAGGAGGAGTTCAACGTCACGCCGGCCGACGCGTCCTGGATACTGACAGTCTACCTGGTTGTGGGGACCATAAGCGCCGCCCTCTTCGGAAGCCTGGGCGACATGTTCGGCAAGAAGAGGATGCTGGTGCTGGTCCTCTCCATATACTCCGTCGCGGTCACGTTCACGGGATATGCGCCCTCCTTCCCCCTGCTCCTGCTCGCAAGAGGGCTTCAGGGCCTGGGCATGGCCATGTTCCCCCTGGCCTTCTCCCTCATAAGGGAGGAGTTCCCGCCGGAGATGGTGCCCACGGCGCAGGGCATCATCAGCGCCATGTTCGGAGCCGGCATAATCGTGGCGCTCCCGCTGGGGGCCTATCTGAGCCAGAGCTTCGGGTGGCGCGCCACCTACCACACCGTGACGCCCTTCGCCGTCCTGCTGACCGTCCTCATAGCGACGTACATCAGGGAGAGCAGATACAAGACGCCGAGGCCCGTCGACTACGTCGGCATCGGGCTGTTCGCCCTGACGGCGTCCTCCTTCCTGGTGGCGGTCTCCGAGGCGCCCACCTGGGGCTGGACGTCGGGGCAGACGCTGGCCTTCTTCGCCCTGGCGGCGGCCGCGGGCGCCGCGCTGGCGGCGCAGGAGGCGATCGCCGAGCATCCCTTCATACCGAGGGACATCCTCAACAGGAACGTGGCGGCGGCTACGATCGCCATATTCATGGTCGCATACGCCTTCCAGATGAGCTCCCAGAACCTCTCCTACCTCTTCGAGATGCCTCCGCCCTACGGCTACGGGCTCGACATATTGAGCACGGGCCTGCACATGACCCCCATGGCCGTGGTGCAGATAGTCGGCGCCCCCATAGCCGGCAGGCTCCTCTGGCGCGTCGGAGCCAAGCGCATGTCGGTGGCCGGCGTGGTCCTGGCCGTCGTCGGGTTCCAGCTCGCCTCGGCCTACGCCTACTCCGGCGTCTGGACCCTAATAGGCTACCTCTCGATAGCCTACCTCGGCCTCGCCCTCCTCAACGTCTCCCTCATAAACCTCCTCACCTTCTCCGTCCCGAGGAACAGGCTGGGCGCCGCGACCGGGCTGAACACCGTCTTCAGGAACTTCGGCTCCGCCATAGCGCCCGCCGTCGCCGGCACCGTCCTCACCACGTTCTCGACAATAGCGTACTACTCCCTAGGCGGCTTCAAAGCCTACTTCTCGGTCCCGTCGACCTCCGCCTACTCGATAAACTTCGACATAGCCACCGCCATGTTCATACTCGCGCTCGTGCCGATAGCCATCGCGCGCGAGGTCTTCACAAGAGAGGGAAGGACGGCCGCCGCGGCGGCCGAGGCCCAGCCAGGAGAGAGGCTAAGGCCTTTCAACCCCGAGGCGCCCAATCCCAAGCTCCAGGTCGGCGAGATAGTCGGCCCGGCCGCCAGGCAAGGGACGGGGCCTAGACCTCCGAGCTCCTCCTTGCGCCCCTTCCGACGAGGTCTCCATCGTCGCTGATCAGCGGAAGGCCGTATTTCCTGCTTAAATAGAGATATACGGAGTCGTAGTAGGTCAGCCTCTCGTCTACCGCAATAGCCAGGACCTCTTCCCTTAGCCCCACGTGCTCGGCCTTTATAAACTTCAGAACCTTGACGAATTCCTCGACCAAGTCCCCCCTGTTAATCTTCCAGAGGTAGTTGCCTATCTCGTAAAAAGCTAAATCCGCCGTTATGCTCTCCTTAAGGATATCGATAGACCTCTCCTCAAGTCTCTGGATCAGGTTTATGATGGCCGAGGAATCCAAGACGTATCTCATCTCGATCTATCCTCCCTAATCAGCCTCGCGACCTCCTCCTCGGGCATCCTCAGCTCCCTTGCGATCCTCCTGGCAGACCTCCTCGCCTCTTCCTCCTCCCTCCTAGCCACCTCCTCCTCGAGAGCCCGCCGCAGAACCTCCGAGATGTTGACCCCATGCCTCTTAGCCCTCTCCACAAGCTCCCTCCTGACCTTGGTGGATACCGTGACCCACCCTCCCACGTTACTACATTCAAGGTAGTATAAATATGTGACTACCAATACACGCCTCGCACGCCTCCGCAGCCACAGCCATCGCCGAGCCCGCCGCGTCCCCGCACGCCGGCCGCAGGCGCGCAATCCGAACGCCTTGCCGCATCTGGATTAGGTATAAGTATTCCCACCCCCTTGGTTCAGTGGATCTAGCCGGAATCATCGCCTCGCTGGGCAGATCGTGCGCGGATCTCGAGGGGGAGTTCGACGGCGAGTTCCTAGGCTTGATGCTCTTCGGCAGTTGGGCCCGCGGCGAGGCCCGGGAGGACAGCGACGTCGACGTGCTCGTCCTCTTCGACGGCCTAGCCGGCGATCTCGACGTCAGGGCCAGGGCCTACGGAATAATTAGGAGATACGTCGACCGCGACGTCACGCTGATAACCATGAGGAGGGAGGACATCCACGGCAGGTGGACGCCGCTGGCGATAAACATCGCGTGGGACGGGGTGATAATCTGCGACAGACAGGGCGAGCTGAGGTGGTTCAAGGAGGCCGTGGCCAGCTTCATCAAGCGCGAGAACCTAGTTAGGTACAGGACGAGGGACGGGAAGTACGGCTGGGAAAGAGCAGACGGCAAACCCCTCATACGCGCCGTGAGGGATGTTCGACCCGATAGATGACCACTATCATCTGCCGAGCTCGTTAGGGTCGGCTAGAGCCATAGAAAGAGGCCTTGTGTGGTGCTGCACCAGAACTCTCTCCAGCGCGGCCTAGTAACACAAAGACGATTAGCCGCAATTGACATATAGTTCTTCAAATACCTCGCCATAGGTCTTGGCTGATAGACCAATCTCGGCGATTCCGCCACCCGTAAACTCGTAGGACGTCACGGTTTTTCGCCCCGCAGGGAGGCCGAAATGTTCGGCCGCAACTCCAGCACATCTAAACGCGTCGAGCACCCAAGGCGAGTGGGTAACCACGACAAGCCGCGCGCCGCCAGACGCGGCGACGCCAGCTAGGTAGAGTACGTCCTCCGGGAAGAGGCCGTCGAGAGTGCCGTCGAGCAGAAGCCACGCGTCGAGCAGAAACGCCCTTTCTAATACACCGACAGCAACCACGGCAGAAGAGGAAAACGCAAGGTCCAGCATCAGCCCCTCCTTGGTCTTTTCAGCCCAACGCGACAAATCGATATCGTATCTAAACTTGCCCGACCTTTTCCCAATCTCCTTAAGCAACTTCCCCATCGTCACATCAAGCAACGAACAATGAGGAAGCGACTGCATGTACTTCGCCGCGAAGAGCCACCCCTCGTGAAAGAGGTAAGCCTCCTCAGCTTTGCCGTCTATCGAACAACGCACCGACCCAGAGGACTTCACACACCTAAGGACGCCCCCGCCTGCCTCCAGCGCTACGCCGCCGCCCTCATCAAGGACCTTATCCGACACCAGCTCCGCAATTCGGTAGTTCTTAGTAAGCAAGGCGAATAGATACCAGAGGAAAAGCGACTTCCCGCTCCTAGGCCTCCCCATGACTAAGGTGACGTCCCCCAGTTCGCCGCATCCCTCTAGAATCTTCTTCTCACGGCTCAGTTGCACCGTGAAGCAAAACTTCATCATACAGATAGAACACCGTCTTAAAAACCTTCAACGACATCCCTCCCTGCACGCCGCGTCCCAGGCCCCAGCGGGAGGCCCCACGGCGCCGCGGACTTGAGGCGAAACGCATCACTGCAACGGCGTGACTCTGACGGCGCCAAGCCCCAGCGATCTGTTGCTCCCCACGCCGAAGGCCTCAGCGACCGACAGCACACGCCACATATCCCCCACCATCGACGTCTCGAAGGCGCGGTACAGGGCCCACCCCACAAAACCCCGAAGCCTCCGGCCCCCCGACAGGGACACCGTGACAGGCCTCGCCCGGTAGTCCAGTACGCCAACGGCCGCGTAGGCCCATTTATAGATGCGGACCGCATCTCTAAGCCCGATCAGCCCAACCCTCAAGGCGGTCCTAGCCGCCGATTTGAACAAATTACGTGGCGATGGCGTGATGTCGTATACAGGCGCAGAGCGCTTTACGTAGGGCGGCGTTTCAAACCGAACTGGCGAGAGGAACTCCACCTTGAATGCCGGTGTCTGCTGCGCCGCGGGCCGCGGCAACATCCAGAACTCCCGCCCCACCGGGACGACCCGCACACCGAAGAGCTCGAAGCCGCCCCTCACCGCCTCCGCGAACCTCTGCCCCAACCCCTCGTCGAAAAAGGCGGCGCGGAGCTCCACCTCGGCCCCCGCCGCGGCTACGGTCGGCCCAAGCGCCGGCTTGCCGTCTATCACCAGCGGCCAGACGGTGAAGGGCTTCGGCCCCCTTTCCGGAAGCCCCGGCAAGAGCCGATGCACCACCGCATGCGCCAAGTAGCCCGAGAAGAGGTTGATCGCCACCCCCCTCTCCAGAAACCCCCTGAAAGCCACCACAGACACAGCTCCCCCACAACACCGCAATATAAAGAACGCATTTAACCGACCGCTTAAAACACGGCGTACCGATGACGCTTTATATCTATAAAGCGTTAACTCTCCTGGTATGTAACAATGTAAAGCAGGTATCCAGTTTATAGAACGCTGGACAACTTTTCGGCGTAGGCCTGCGCCGAGATGCAGAACACGTAGCTGTGGACAAAACCACCAGCACTTATAGAGACAAAATTGAGCATGAGTTGAATTAAGTTGAGAGGCGCCTATTTTTCTTTGCCACTTCTGCATCGCATTCGTTTATAATTCCGAGCAAGGCAGAGGCGGCGTACAGTAGCTTTGGACGCATACGCTTCCCTATTACTTCTAGTAACCTGCCATGGGTTCCGCTTCTGGTTGTGCCGGATAGCGCGAGGGCGACGCCTCTCAGCGCCTTGCCTAGCTCCGTTCTGGGGCTCCACGCCTCAATGGCTTGTCTATATTCGTAGCATCTCGGGGCGAGGCCGCCCACTGAGTGGCGCTCATAGGTTTTGTGGGAGTAGTGATGAAACGCTATGGCGAATAGAGCGGCGTTAGCTATGGAGGGCTCCTCGAAGGAGTTACGAAGCGGCATCGACGCATCTCTATCTTTAACCTTTAGCATCACCTCGTAAGCGAAGTCGGTGGAGCGCGCCTCATGTAGGGGAAAGTATTCGGTGGAGGTCTTATACGCCTCATCGGCCTTCCCCACGTCGTGCATCAGTGCCACGAACTCCATGAAGTCCATGGCGAGTTCGGGCGACGTTTCGAAGACTTTCGCAAGCTTTCCGGCTACGTAGATGCCCCTTACGCCAACGCACCGTGCCACCTCTGTGAGGTGGAGAGCCAGGGGCTCGCCGGGACCGGCTAGGCATTCAGAAGGGGCCATAGCCCGGCGTATACCTCTCAAGAATGAGCTTCGGCACCTCCCCACACCGCTCCACGGCGTCTACTAGCCACTTTAAGCACTCCCCTACATTCTCGCACCTAGGCGGCGGTTCAAGCCTGCAACTACCGGCGACGGCCGCAGATACGGGCAGTTCGGCGGCTTTCGACAGAGCCGCCGTGAAGCAGTTCTCGGGGCTTGGCGGGGCGTCTCTACACACCTCTATCAGCGCCGACCGCACAAACGAGGCCCCAGATTTCAAATAGGCCTTCCTCAATTCCTCCGGCGGCACGTGGATGAAGCCCGAGACTTGCTTCAAGAGCCAGTAGAGGCCTTGCTCCCACTCGACCTCTCCCCTCAGCAGGCCCACGTAGCTACCCTCCCTGTACGGAAGCCTCCACTCCTTAACCGACGCATAAGTCTCTGCGTTTTTGCCGAAGAGATATATCTTGCCCTCGCAAGCGCCTCCGTATCTGCAGACCCTCCCGATCCTCTGCACAACAGACTCGGCGACGTCGGCCGAGGTTATGAGCACGTCGAAGCTCACGTCTACGCCAGCCTCGATGGCGCTTGTTCCTACCACAACCCTCGCGCAATCCAGCATGCTCTCTGCCCTTTGTCTGTCCTCCCTGGTGAGCATCGAGTGTATGAGGACGGCCCCTAACGACTTGGCCAAGTCTACGGCCTTCTGGATGTTGTTCATTATCACTAGGACCCTCCTCCCTTTCTCCATCTCCTTTCTGGCGCTCTTCTCCACTTCGGCCTCGTCTATGACCTCCACGCTGTATTTAGTCTGTGAGAACATCTTCTCGAACTCGTCGTCATGCACCACAGCCCTGCCTTCTCCTTCCTCGTCCCTGTCGCCAAGCTCAACGAACGTAAAGCCTCTGAAGAATTCCCTCTTCCACCCGCCGAGCGTGGCGGACATCACAACCACCGGCACCTCTGCGCCTCTGAGCACCTCCAGCGAGGCCTTGAGCGCGGCGAGGGCCTTCCCAGCCTCGTCTTGGGCTGCTATGTGCGCCTCGTCGATGAAGACGCAGGAGGGGTATATATAGGCAAACGGTATGTGGTAATGCGCAGCCTTCAGATGCCTCTCCAGGAACTTGTGCATCTCCGCGACGGGCACCCTAAGGAGGTTGTGGACGAACGAGTCGAGCGTCGTGAGGACGTACTCCCCTCGGAAGTACGGATCCTTCACATACTTCTTTCTGAGGGTCACATCTCCGTCTTGGTACGTAAACTCTATGTCTGGATGCTCCTGGACATATCGGTTCAGGGTTCTGTGGAGGATGGCCCTGAGCGGAAACACATGTATAGCCCGCCAGCAGAGTCCAGCCTCGCGGTATGCCCTGTAGAGATGCGGCCCTGCCACAGTCTTCCCGTATCCCGTCGGGAGCTCCAGCACCATATACTGCACGCCGCTCCTCGCGAGGTCGAGAGCCCTAGAGATGGCCCTCCTCATAACACCTGCTCCAGCAGGCCGTTTAAGACCTGGCGCTCCTTAGACGTAAGCTTCTCGGTCTGGGTCATGTTGCGCAGGATGCTGTACAGACACGAGAGATCCCGGGTCTGGATGTAGGCCAAAAGAGCTGACGCGACGACCTCAGTGTATTGCGACTTCGCCTCCACGAGCCCGACGTAGAAGTCGGCGAACTTCCTGAAGAGCCTGTAAAACGCCTCGTCGTAGGGACCGGCGGATGCGCTCAGCGGCGTGGAGGTGAAATACTTCTCCTTGATCAGCACCAGCCTGGCGAGCCTCCCGGGGCTGTGCCTCGCCGCTAGGGCCGTCGCCAGCATGTAGAGTTCTGTGTAGCCCAATCCGCCGGACGCGAGCCGTAGGAATTGCCTGTTCATGTCCATTATCTTCTGCCTATCTTCGAGCTTCCTGCCGTCTACGTCTATAAACGCCAGCAAGACGTCATCGCCCACAGCCACCCTAAACAACACGTCGGCCGCCTTAGCCAGCTTGCTGAGACCAGGCACGGTTCTGAAGGTCTCGGAGGTCTTCAGCTTGTAGAGGTGTGTAGTGCTCTTCAGATATTCCTTCACTTCCACGACCTCGTCCGAGGAGAGAGCGACGTCGCATTTGCTGAAGTCCTCCGGGGAGAGCAACAACTGCTCCAGCTTCTTCCCCCTCCTCCCTGCCCAGTCTGCGATTTTGCCGTTGAACTCGTCCACAAATTCGCTACGGTCGACAACGCTCCACAGGTCGAACCCGGTGACTACGAGCGAGGCCACGTTGGCCTTGTAGAAGTATACGTACCTGACGTATTCGGCAATGTTGCTCAGGTCTATACAGACGGATCCGCCCCCTGCCTGCCCGGCCCTCTCGGGCTCCTTCCTACGGCGCGGCATGTTCTGGCACAACTGCTTGAAACTCCCCCTCCTCCGTCTTGATCTTGACGGGAACCCACCCATTCGCCAACTCCACCAGCTCCATATATTCGTCAAACGGACGTGGAAGGCAGAACGGCTCAATCCCCGCGTTGAAGGGATCGCCGCCCGGCCGCCACGCCATGTAGTTCACCAAGAATCCCTCTCCGCACCCGCCTGGCAACGCCCTAGCCGGCAGATAGAACCTGGTCCTCACTACACCCTTGTGTTTCTCAACGCTGTGTATCCTCAGCGACGTCGCCGAAACCAAGCTTTCCTTTGGGCCTATGCGGAATAGGTAGCCAGCCCTCCTGGCGAGCTCCTCATCGTCAAGCGCATACAGCACGTAGGCGGGGCCGTAGTAGTACACCTCCAACCTCGACGCCGGCTGGTGGAGGACCTGTAGGACGGTCCCCGCCACTCCTATGGGGCTGAGCGCCGTAGATAGGAGGGCCTCGGGCTTCTGCAATCCGCCGTAGTTTCTGAACTCTTTAATGACGTCGTCACTCAGGGCTTTAGTCTTCAGCACTTCTATGGCGGCGGATATCACCTTCAACCGCTGCGGCCTCTGGCTAAATACGGAGAAGTGCCGCGATATGTTCTCCGCGGAGGCATACGGCGGAACCCAGAAGGACACGTAACGCACCTTGTTCACCAACTCCTCAAATGCATCGCTCTCATTGGGGTAGAAATGCGCCGCGGCCAGCGCCCCTATTAGAGTGGAGGGGGGAGGGGCGATGTTGCCCCGCCCGTGCTCCGCCAAAAACGGAACCGATGTGTAGGGGGAGAAAAAATCGAGCTTCACCAACGCGTAGATCATTTCTTCAACATCTCCACTACTGCGGCCTTCACCTTGTCCACGAGGTCCTCCAGCGAGTCCGCGGCCTCTGCGCCGCCTTGCTTTCCACAGCCCGTCACGCCCTCCTTGTCGAAGCAGAACAGCTTTATGGAACCTGCGCCGAACTTCCCTGCGCGGTTGATGTTCTCGCCGACGTAATCGCCGAGACGTGGCGGCGACACCACAAACGGCATGGGATGCGATACGGCGGCGATTCCGCCTAGAGCCTCGATCACCGGGAGGTACCTGGCCTTCTTTGCGCCGAAGAGCAACCCGCCGTAGAGCGCCTTTAGGGCATCTAGGGCGAGCTCTATGCGCCCCAGCCTATCTTTAGTGTCGATATACCTCCCATCCTCAAGGCGGCCTATCCTCTCGACGTCAATCGCCACGCCGTGTATATACACGGCCGTGCCAGCCTCAACCTGATAAGGAACCTGCTTATCGGGGTTCTCTAAGTTGTATCTAACGTGTAGTTGCGGCATCAAGATGCCCCTTGCGCTTGTGGCATCCGGCACCATGTAGCTGAACATAACAGGCGAAGTCCGGCGTATAACCGCCCCCTTGCCGCCCTCCGCCCTCTCTTTAGTGGCCATGAAGCCCGTGATGTCTTCAACCACACATGTCCTTATCCGCTCGTCGTATCCCACATCCACCCTGTCGGCCCTCTTGAAGAAGCCGCCCAAGTGTTCGTAGCTTCGGCACTCTTCGCAGACGGGAAGCTTCCTCTGCTCCGCGAGCTTAACTAAAGCCGACATATAGCCGAACGCCACGGATTGGCCGGACACGGCGGGCGCCGTGGTGATCCTATACCCCTTCAACCTGCCCGCCTCGTCTCTCTCCTGGATTAATACAGGCGCCACTCTATGCCGCGCATAGTTGCCGACGGCCTCGGCCATGTTAAGCGCCTCGACCTCGGCCCGGAACCTGAAGCCAAACGAGACGAACATGCTACTTCCCCTGACCCTCCCTCTTTTCTTCGCCCCCTTTCTCTCTGCTCGACATAGCTCTCGCTAGAGCCCTCAGCGCCACCTCCTTAGCAAAATACGGCTTGTTCTTAATTATAGCAAGAGTTCGCCTTATAGAGTCCTCAAGACCAGGGAGAGGCGGCTCCTTCTTCTCGGTCGACACGTACCTCAACGCGCTGTAAAGGGCCTCCCTCGCCATTTTCATATAGAACTCATCGTTGTCCTCCACGCGGCTCAGCATGTCGAGGGGACCGTAGACCTTGTCGCGGGCAAGCCTAGCCAACAGATCCACAACCGGCTCCAGGTTGAGACCTCGTCTCTCTGTCATAGACCCATATCCAGACCTTGTATATAAACATTACTGTACACATAACATATATCAACGTTTTGCATCTACCTGCAAAAGTAACCTTGCGAGTACCTTGATTACATCATCTGACCTGTACGCTTTTGCTCGCCCCTTCTCGGCCTTGACAAGCCCCTTCTCCGCCAAGTTCTCTAGGTGCCTGTAGGCTGTGGAGCTGTCGATGCCGAGCCTCCGCGCGACCTCGTCGGCGGGGCCGTCGGCTTCGGCCAGGACTCTGAGCTTGGCGGGGGAGAGACAGGTCAGATGAAAGACCTTGGAAAGAGCTGTGGCCTCTATGGGGTCCGGCGCGTATTCTGGCAATACATATATCTTAACGCCCTTCAGTGATGCCGCTATGAATGTGAGGAGGATGAGGGCTCTGGGCCCGCCGGCGAGTGCGACGGCGTCGAAGTCCAAGCCGGCCAGCTCCTCAAGTCCCTTAGCTAAGTCGCTGATGTCTACGGCGTAGTCCCGGCCTCTGCCCAGCGCCTTTATCACGTCGGCCGCGGCATCCGCGGAGTTCCGGTCGCCCTCCCTCCCGGTGCGGGCCCTCAGGAAGATATAGTCGTCGGCCGGCGGGAGCCTCGCCACGGCCCTAATCACAAGCCTGCTCTCGAAGCCTATGGTCACGGCCAGCCGCATCCATTTGCAGGCGCCTGCAGTTTTAAGCCTTTCCACTGCAGCACGTCACGGATAATACGGGGAGCAGGCCGAAACTTCGTGCTCACC
>Ga0080005_130779_pt1 | contig 17088 bp, 15 predicted proteins | sample JossMetagenome_2_FD_69208 | JGI IMG/M metagenome (GOLD analysis project Ga0080005, IMG submission 69208) | Hot spring sediment microbial communities from Joseph's Coat, Yellowstone National Park, USA - JC3_ASED (SPADES assembly) (version 2) | ecosystem: Environmental > Aquatic > Thermal springs >... | reverse complement strand
CTCGACCGTAAACGTCCTTATGAGACCCGATCTCCCGAATGAATACTATACAGTTCTCTGAATCCACGCTATAAAGTATTGCTGCAAACAGCGTTATAACTCCTAAGAGGGTCGCTGATCCGTTCGCGAAGGGAGGAAGGCGCCCGATGAAGCTCCCCATGTCGTGGCTGGAGTTCACACTCCTTAGCCTAGGCATGGGGAGGGAGAAGGAGTGATGAGGCCGAGCGACTAATAGTCACGAAAAGTGTTTGTTAGTCACGATGAGAGCCGAACTCTCGTACTATTCCAAAGGTCAGAACGCTCAATAGACGCAAACACCAACACTCGTGTTCGACAGAAATCGCTCACACTAGTTCTAGCGGGTCGTTCGTGTCTATAGAGTAATCGGACGTGATGACGTTACTTAACGAGAACTTCAGCTTGGCGAATATCCCCTTAGGTACCTCTTTTCTTTCTACTACTCCGCTAGCATTAATGACCTTGATCACGTCTCCTTCTCTAACTATTAAGCACCTCCTCTTCTTGTTATACCCCTTTTCCGTGCCCATGTATGCACTTACATCTGGCAATATCAATTTATCAACAATCTTGCCCTCGTTGTTCACCTTAGCTAGGTAGTGATAGTTGTTGAAAAGGATGTCCACTTTAACTCCGTCACTTACCTCTTTGAATCTACTTACCCCTCCCTCAACGTGATAAAAATCCTTGACTAAACTCACCGCGTATTCAGGTTTAACCCTCTTCGTGCTTTTTACGGTTTCGCCCGCTTCGTTAATCGTAAGTTCCTCCAGGAACTTATCGTCAAAATCCCTAATCACTTTCATCTCTCCGCCTAGCTTTACTACTTTTCCTCCGAAATACTCACTCACTCTCCTTTCATCCAACGGGTCAAAGGTTATCTCCTTCACCTTACCTTGTCTATCCACAATTACTTCCGCCTCAGTCAGTCCTACCGCGAATCGCAACACATAGTATGAAACGACCCACGCTAACTTGTAATTCTCCATCTTCACCTCTACGTTTGTAGCTTCCTCAGGTGCTTGCTTCTCAGCCTCCTTCGTTAGTTTATCCCTCACATTATGATAGAACTCGGAATCTGTCTCATATTCGACTTCACAACTGATGCTCTTAACTAGCGTTGGTACTTCCTCATATATTTCTCCGTCACCGTCCATACCCAGTACGAGACTTTGGCTCCTCCTGCCCTTTAGCTTATAACTCACTTTTACCCTGAAAATATACAGCCTTTTTAAATGGGCTTTCACTGAAACCAATTTAACCTCCTTATAACGGGAGAGCTTCTCTTTCGCGATCTTCACGGCTTCGCTTACTGAGATGGGCAAGAAGACGCCATCGTCTTTTACCTTTGTAGAAGAGGGCTCCTTCTCCTCTTCCTCGTTCGTCTCTGTTTTAATTGCTCTCCTGCTATCACCTATCCTCTTATCGTCCGACACTAGCTTTGACGTCAGAGGAACAGGAATATTGTATTGCCTTATTATGTCTAATAGCCTCGAGCCGTTAATGTAGTCTATTCCCCTGTCTTCGGCCTCTTTTAACGCCAAGCCGCTAAGTTCCGATGTCGTGATTATAAGCCCTCTGTTGCATCTATAGTGTTCCATCCCGAGAACCACATCCCTAACCTCTTTTGGGCTTACCTTCTTGTTTTCAGAGTACCTCTTGACTTGTACACACCACCTATTTCCGAACCTGCTGTCGAAAGCAATAATATCACAACCCGCGTCGTTAGGGCTGCCTGTGACAGATTGTACTGTTAGACCGAGTACGGGTAGCACTCGCTCCGCTACGAACCTCTCGAAATCTTCAGGGTCCAAAGACCTTAAAATGTCAAGTTCGTTCATATAACGCTATTTAAATATGAAGTTAATTAATTTTGATAGGATGTACGAGAACATGTAAGGAAGCGCAGTACTTATTGATACTCGGTGCAAAGTTCAGTAAGGCGGGAGGGCGAAACATCGCTAGGGCTGTAAACGATCTGACCTCCTCCCCGCCCTGAAGGGCAAGGTTTCCCTCTCCCTAGGACGGGTCATAGGTTTGCGGTTTACCGCCTTAATCCTCACCACCTCACTGTCGTCAGATTTCAAATTCCTCAATCTCTCATCGTCGAAATCGGCATAAGCGAAGTTTTCGTCTTCTAATAATATTTTAATAATAGGAGTGATAGAGTAGATTTCCCGCTCCTCCTAACCCCTAATATCGCTAGGACGTTTGGGATTGACAGGCTTCTTAGCAACTCCTCTTTAGGCACGTTCCTGGGTATCGCCCTACTCACTAAGTTCTCCGCGTCTTCCCTTTGTTCCTTCAGAACGCTTTTTATCTCCTCAACGCTCGCGCGTGATAGGAGTTTCTCGCATTTTCAAACTCTTGGAGTATACTCCAAAGCTCTTCCGATTAGCTTATGGAGTACACTCCAAAAGCTGAATCCGAGAGTAATACCGTTTAATCAATTCTTTTTCTTTTAAGTCAATAATGAACTTCTTGATAAACGACTGCGCCTGCGAGAAGCGAGGACTGACTTACGCGAAGCCCAGCGGGCTTCATCCCCTTCTCGGCCACTCCCGACGGGCTGGTTATAGGGAGGGTCTACGAGATGTGGAAGGACAAGGACTTCGTCCTCGACCTGGGCTTGGACCCTATAGCCGCTGCTGAGGAGGTGAGGAGGTTGTCACCGGAGAAAGTCTTGCTGGTGGGGAGCAGCAGGTACGCCCCGGAGGGCGTAACCGAGAAGGAGATTGTCCTAGAGACCAGGGACAGGTGGGAAATGCTAGAACTCTTGAGGCCCGGCCTGGACGGGAGGTACTACCTGGAGGACGTGGCCTACGGCCTCCTGATCTTCTCGGTAGTGGACAGGGTGTACGCCTTGTACTTCAGGGGGGACTACAGCGAGGAGAACGTGGCCAAGCTCAACGCCAGGGTGGAGGAGAAGGTCAATTGGCTGTTAAGATCATAGGCCTGGGCAACAGGCTTTACGGGGACGACGCTATAGGCTCTTTGACGGCCGCCTGCATGGAGGAGCTCGGCTTACCTGCCTTTGACGCCGGAGCTAACGGCTTCCAGGCCCTTTCGGCGATAGAGGAGGGGGACGTGATGTTCTTCATAGACATCGTGTAGATGGAGGAGGAAGAGGGGATATTCAGGGTCGACCTGGACAAGGCGGACCTCGTGGAGATAACCGACCCGCACAGGCTGACCCCCCTGCAGGTGCTGTCCCTGTCCGCGAGGTCTAAGGCCAGGCCAAAGGAGGCTTACATCGTCGGTGTGAGGCCAGAAGGCCTGGACTGGCCCGGGATAAGCGAAGCCGCCATAAGGAGACTGGAAAGAGTGTTGCGAAAGTTCAAGAAGTTCGTTTCCACTTACAGAATCGAGGTGGACGCGGATAGGGTTTTGGAATGCGTCAAGAGGAAGAGCAAGGAACCTTGGTGACGGATAAGACTTTCGTTACGACTTCCCTCGCCGCCCTGAAGGGCGAGGCTTTTCGCCCCCTTACATTCAAATACTTTTTTCTAAATTTCTTTCAATGGCTAGGAGGGGTAATAAAGCGATCAGAGCTACAGCTTCGATGAAGATCGTCCTCTCTGAACCCCTCCTAGGCCTAGTTAATAACTACGTAAAAGCGCTCCGTTTCACCCTATTTTGGTTGAAGGAAATGCTCCGAATCCTAATGAAAAGGGAGTATTAGGGAAAGTCCACGAGGCGTTGTACGAGAAGTTAAGGGAATCTAGATGGGAGGGGTCTCTGACCCTCTCGACTGCCCCTCAAATGAGGGATGCAAACCCGAACCGATGAGGGGAACCCTCGTCCTTTAGGGCGGGAGGAATTCAGACCCACTTGTTTCACACGAATGTTTAAAGGAGTAGTTTGAAGTAAATCCTCCGTCAGTTTTAACACGTATATTTCTAAGGGAGGGATCCTATACTGTTAAAATACGTGAAGAAACGGTAAAGGTTTAGGGCAATATCTTCTTACTTTCTTCAAGCATTTTCCTAACGTCTTGTAACAAGTTTTTCACACTGTCTAAATCTAACTTAGCTTCATGAAATCCCCAGACGTGAAGCGTGTAAGCCGAATTCCAGCCGTTTTTAACCCAATCACCTAACTTCAAGGAGAGTTTAACTGCAGCATTCGCTAAAGTGTACGTATGCCATCTATCTTCTTTTACGGCTTGCTGATATTCTGACAAGTTGAACTTCTCAGCCAGAGCCTTAACGATTTCCTCGGCAACTTTGTAAGTCTTTTCAGAGGCCTGTACGGCATCACCTTTCTTCAAATATTCCTCAGCCTCAGTCATGTATTTCTCAGCTAGAATGAGTCTGAGTTTTACCCCCTCTTGCGGGTCCTCTTTAGATAGAGCGAAAATTATTAAGTCCTCGATGTTTATACCCTTCTCTTCAGCTTTTTTTATTAATTCCTCCATCATGATGTATTCGCACGTGTATCTTAAATCGATTGCAGCTATCGACCTGTCTCGTTGTCCGTTTAAGCAAGGAGGTTTAAATCCGACCACCTTTTTGATGCAGTACTAAGATCCGGGCTTTGGAATAGAGGAAAGTTGATTGAAGATATAGAAATACATTTCCCGGTTACGAAATTAGGAGGCGGAAAATCTCGCCGAGGGTATGGATACCCCCTTATGTTTAAGTATGAGTTCTTCCAAATCTCTCTTAGCGACTCTAGTTGCGCTCTTCCAGATTAATGAGACTGAGAGAAGAGCGGATATCGCCTCACTTAAGGGACTAGACGTAGTGGATGAAAGAGCAAGTGAGCTCTACGGCTATCCCTACCGCTCACCGAGTGGAGTCCAGACTAGATGGTGGAAACGATGATGACGTGAGGGGTCGGACTTTCATTGAGGTTTCATGATTTGTATTCAACCTCTAGTCCTCACCCCCCTTATTTCCCTCCCCACGCCGTCTACGGGAGCGGTAGTTAAGCCACTCCCTTCAAGGACGTGGGGAGCCCCATTGGGCGCCTTCCTCCATCTCGCGACTACTTATAGACTTCATTGTAACACTCTCTAATGAAAAATTAACGGAAAAGTTTATAAAATTTGTAAACAGCTATTGTAGCTTACTTAATAGCGTTAAAGGGGTTAGAAGTAATTAAAAATAATCAGTAGTAACGTAAAAGAGTTACAATCTCTCTTAAATCCGTTCTTTAGGAAGACGGCATATACGTTTTTGTGTAAACAACAGTCAAGGATCGTCTAATTTTATTCTGCTAAATCCGAACTCTTCATAAACGTGGTCTGAACTTATAATTTCCTCTTCAGAAAAAGCGGCGTGAAAAGCATCAAACACCCCCATCCCTTGTGAGATTAAAACAGAAGCTTTCAGCACCTTTTCATCGAAATACCCGGTCAATTCCATAACTGATAAGGTAACCCTAACCGGATCTAACCCGTATCTCTTACTTAATAACATCAATTCAATAAAGGTGGTTGAAGAAGTCTTTATATTCCTTTTATATTCTTCTAATAGTTTTAAGGCTTTTTCCTTCAACCAATCCCTTTCCTTTAATAACGCGAGAAAGAAGTCAGTGTCAGCGTAAACCAACTTCTTTCTCGGCCTCCTCTTGTATAACTTTCCTCAACACCTTAACGTCGACGTTTGGTAACTTCTTCCCTTCTTCTTCTAAAGCCTTCAACGGGTCATCTACTCTAGGCACTAAGAGTATACCGCTAGGTAAAGTTACTAAGAAAAATTCTTCCGACTTGAACTTATCCCTAACTTCTTTAGGTAAATAAACCCTACCCTTTTTATCGACCTTTATCAGCACAGGATGTTATTGGTGGGGAAAAATAATATATTTTTCCCACCCTATATGGTCTCGTGGTCCTTGTAAACTCGTAAGCGTGTTCAATAGCCTTGAAGAAGTTACCTACTTTCAAATTCTCATTAGGTGCATGCGCATTTGATCCAGGCTGAATTTTTTCACGTTAATGAAAAATCTTTTTATATCTGTTTATAACAAAAAATTATTGATTCTAGTAGACCTAATCTGAAAACCACTACAGTGAGCCGGTCCCGTTTTCTCAGCAACGCTCTCTAACTCTCTCAAAACTTCATCCACGTGCTCTTTAGGTGAAGAGAGTGAATGAAAACCGCCGAGCACAACATACATCTGATCAACACCTGTAACTTCTCTCGCATGGCGTATGACGTTCAGAATACCGGAATGCTCGCTCTTGAAAGCGCAGTGTAGAAGGAATCGGGGAGTTTAAAGACGATAATTGAATGGCCATCTAAGCTCTAACAGAAGTATTACACAAGCGTCATGTCACGTATTACTTAATAGATTACCTTAACGATATTCTCTTCACTCTACGAAGAGTGTAGAACATTTAGAAAGATTTTAAAGTATGCTTCCACAGAACTAGAGTCGGGGGCGGGGAAATGATGTATGGGTACACAGCTGACGCGTGATGAGCAGGCTGAGGCTGAACCCCGCCCCTCATGTTGTTCTATCTCTTTGCACGCTATAAACTTATCAGCTCGTTGAAATTCGAAAAAATAGAGAAATTGTATTGGAATGAGGAGCGTCGCCTCTCCCCAGATCCCGTCTCAAAAAGGGAACAGTTTTTATCGTCACCGTAACTATCATATCTCATGCAGGAACCTTACAAGAGCTTGTTAGAAAAGCTCACCAAGCTCCTTCAGGAGGAGTTTCAGGATAAGCTCGTTTCCGTAGTAGTTTACGGTAGTGTTGCGAGGGGTGATAACAGGAAGGACAGCGATATAGATTTACTGCTCGTTATAAAGGATTTGCCTAAAACTATAACTGAAAGGGTAATCCTCTTCGATAAGGTCGAAAGGAAGCTCGACGACGACATCATGAGGCTCATGGACGAGGGATATTACGTGACTTTCTCCCCCATTCTCAAAACTCCCGAAGAGGCCGTGAGGTTCTCTCCTATCTACATGGATATGACTGAGGACGCGATAATTCTTTATGATAGAAATGATTTCTTCAGAAAGGTTCTGGAAAAAACAGAGAAGCGGCTGGAGGAGTTGGGCTTCGAGAGAGTTCGGCTATCCGAAAAGTCCTGGTATTGGAGGAAGAGGGATTACAAATTCGGAGAAATAATCGACTTCGGTGACGTGCTTGAATAACTACGATTTAGCTAAATCGCATATCAGACAAGCGGAGGAAAGGATTAAGCACGCTAAGGAAGCGTTAAACGAAGGGAACTACCCTTATACCGTTAGGCAATGCCAGGAAGCGGTAGAACTCCTCCTTAAGGCGGCGCTTAGGTATATAGGCGTAGAACCTCCGAAACTCCACGACGTAGGGCCTCTCCTTAGGAAAGAGAGGAACAAGTTCCCCGCGTGGTTCCAAGAGAGGATAGACGAGTTCGCGTATTACTCCAGAGTTTTAAGAAGAGAAAGGGAACCGGCAATGTACGGAGACGAGGAAACCGGAACACCGCCGGAAGAATTGTATTCAAAGTTCGATGCTGAAAACGCGACGAAGATGTGCGATACCATTCATGAATTCGTGAAGAAATTGATAGCACAATGAAGTAACGATGACATTCACACAGAAGTACCTCTATAAAGTATTTTGTGGGTTGAGACCTAAAAGACGGTATAAAAAACCTAAGTTATTAGAGCGACTTTTAGTTCATTAAATTCGTCCGCTACTTTTAAATAATCACTATCCTTCGTAACTAGAGTTAAATCTCTATTGATAGCTTGGGCGGATATCAATATATCGAAATATCCTATCAACTTTCCCTTATCTCTTAATCTCTTGTATACCCTTGAAGCAGTAATGGAGTCTTTTTTATTAAGACCTAATTACATTAAATGCTGACAAAAAGTCGAGGATTTTATTTTCCTCAACTTTGCCGAGTAATACTTCAAAAATTGTTAATGTACTAACATAAAAATCTTCAGAATTGGAAATAATTTCCTTTACCTTTGCATTACCTTTCAAATATTCAATAATTGCTGAACTTTCTATTAATACTTTCATCAGTTATCTTCCTCGCTTCTTCGATTTCTTTCATAATCTCTTCTGCTTCCTCTTCATTAAGAATTCCGAAATACTTCTCCAATTTCCTCCTCCTCAAGGTTAAAGATTCTTCTATAAGTTCCTCAATTATTTCGCTAAAGCTTTTGTCTCCTTTTATTTCTACCAATTTCTTGTAGACGTCGTCCCTTATCATTATCGTTTTCATATATGATGTATACATACTATAGGTAAATAAACCTTGGGGAGAATTCGCTTACAGAAAGTCTAGCCAAGTCGCATCTGACTTCTCTTCTAAATTCTCAATAATTCCAGCTCGACTGTGAGTAAAGCTCGTTATACTTCAGCACTTGATTGAGGAGTAATTTCGATAGTGTCGTCGTTAAGCTACGAATTCTGGGATTAACCTCCTCTCCCATAAGACTGGGGCTATGGAGCACATCATGGTGCGAACGCTCCTAGGTGTCCGTGGCCCTCGTTAGGTACCTAATGGCGAACAATAGCGCCAATATTATCAGTACAACGACAAGGATCTCGAATAAGGATCCCAAGGTCGGTGCTATCGGTGCGAGGAAGTCGTAGCTAGCGGGGATCCTCACAGCGGTGGTATTAAACGCACCGATTATGTAAATAGCGATATTACTAATATTTGATATAGTTTTAACACCAGCTGGTAAAATTAAGATTGCCGTTATTATAAACTTAAACTTATCCTTTTAGTTCTCCCCTTCGTCAGCCTTCATCATTGGAAGCCTAGGAAGTCCGAATCCGAGTGCTATCCCCTTCAGCTTCGCGAGCTTCGCCTTTACCGGGTATGTGGACGTCATTTGCAAGTTAGAGTCGGGGGTGGGGTAATGCTGAACCGGTGAACAGCTGACGCGTGATGGACGACTGAGCCCTAAACCCCGGCCCCATGTTGTCCTATCTCTACACGCGCTATAAACTTATCAGCTCATTGAAATTCGAAAAAAGTAGAGAAATTGTATTGGAATGAGTAGCGTCGCCTCTCCCTAGATCCCGTCCTTCCTCCTCACGTCAGAGCTACAGTCTCCTCTTTCTCTTCATAATAAATTCCCTAAGAATCGTTCGATTTCTCTTTTTCCGTCTCTCTTTGTAGTTCCTTTCTCGCTTCACTCTCAACTTCTGCAATAAATTCATCTAATTCATCATCTTTTACCAGCTCCCTATTAACTTCTGCCATAATTTTCATAAACTCTATCATTTCGCTTTGATGGTCTCTAACTTCTCCTAAGTATTTTTCATCCATTTCCTCCCTACCTATTATATAGTCAGCGGTTTCAGCAGCCCTAGCTAAATAGGCAGTGTATAGCAGACTATCGAAAAGTTCTAGAAAACTCTGCTCTAGTATTGATATTGCTTGATCGATTAAATAAGTTTTTTCTTTGTAGACGTTTAATAATAGCTCGATTTCATTAGGCAAGTTTTTGCAAATCTCGTCTTCATTACTTTTTTCTACGCACTTTTCAATTATATTAAGTAGTTGTTCGTATGCGTCTTTAAATTGGACTGTGGCTGTGATTCTCTTTCTCAATTCTAGTAGTTTATCATAGCTTCTTTGATTAGCTGGCTTGCTTAAATAATCCGATAAGCTTTTATAAATTTCCGCTAACTGTTCTTCCCCAATTTGTTCTAAGAGTTCCGCGGTATCTGACAGAAGACGTGGAATTTGAGATCTTCCTATAGGGTCGTGGCGTAAATCTCGGATAATCTTCTTATGGTTTAAGGCTTGTCTTAACAATTTGCTCAATGAATTAATCATTTTCTGAAAATGTCTCGGTGCTTTGACTTGTCCCTTCTTTACTACGGATATCAAAAGGGCCGGATATATTATCAGTGTACCATACGTTGCAAGAAAGGCCTTACTTAAGGTTTCGAAAGATCTCGCAAGATTAAAAATCTTTTGCCCCTCTAGAGACTTTATGTCTGAATACGGTTTTTCTCCCTTCTGAATTCTTTCGTATATAGCTAGTGTAGTATCGAAAAAGCTCAAGGAGTTTAAGAGGAAGTTAACGAAAGTCGACTTCCTCTTCTTCTTCATTCTCGTAACCTACTTAAAACCTTGTCTCTAATCATAGAATATTTACCGTATTCCGGGTATTTCTTGTAGACGTAGTTCAGGATCTCAGTCCTACTCTTCCTAACCCATTCTCTGAAAAACGTCTCAATCTCCTCTTCCTCTTCCTCAGGCGTAAACTCGCTCTTTAAGACGTAATGCCTCTTGTACGCTATCACTTCTCCGCTTAGCGGGTCTCTTACTTCTTCCTCCTCCTCAACATCAACCTCTCCTATTTCGATCAGTTTATCGATATAATCTTGTAACTTTGACGAGTAAGGACCGAAGAACCAAGGCCTAAAATCCAGTCCTAGCTGAATCCCTCTCTCCTTCTCTAGTAAAAAGAAAATCTTCTGCAGTTTAGTCGCAGTTACCTCTGTGTTCTCCTCTTTAGCGGTGTAAAGCAACAACTTAATTAAGCGATAAATTCTGTCCTCGATCAACATAACCAGTAACCCTAATGTTAAAGTACACCGAGTGCATAAAAAGTTTGGTCTCTTCGCGTTGTTACTATCCGTTCCTCTTCCACGTCAACACCTCCAATACGTCGAAGCTTCTCTCCGTTAAGTCTCGGAGCTCATCAGGCGTGCCAGGACATCCGAGGACGAGCCCTCCGGGCCTCTCGTTTTGAGGTCACTAAGTTAGGACAGGAGAAGCTCATGAACGGTCGCTCCTAAATTCATGAAGGATATTTATGAAGAGCAGTGGGTCACGGAAGCTCGGATCCCAACCTCACGGACTCATAGACCCGGTTTCAGTCCCTTTATATCGTAACTAAAAACGTGAAAGCGAGGCTTACTGTCGAAACTGACGAAGGGAGTCCGCGCGTTGTATCGCTAGGCTGAAGCCAAGGCCGTTCGCTAGATCCCTCTAACGCGATCGGGAAGGCACCATCCGAGGAGAAGCGTTGCTCCTCATTCAACAGTTTGAATAATCTGGGATCCCAGATTACTGTAAATTAATTACGAGATGGTGTAAGTGTATAGGCTGGAACTCCCTATTTGTTCATTTCAGCAGGCTCAGGAGGAGGAGCTGGATTTATGTATTTGGATTGGATTATAGTAACTTATGGAGTTCCTTATGTTGCGAGTGTATCCTAAAAATCTATTGTCAAAAAATTAGCTGGAAGGATTATATCCCTGTTGTGGAAGATCAAAGGAAATAGCTGTACCAGAAGGACTAGAAGTTATACCATATGGAATTATTGTTTTATTAGGTAGCACTAACACAGCTCCTCCAAAAACATGTGCATAATGCTCATATAGCATTGTTTGGTATGCTACTGTTCCGGTTATGTTTGTCCATTGGAATACTGGCGAGTTTCCTGGTAGTCCTGCAGCATAGGTTCCTGGTGTATTTATTGCTTCTATAAAGTTAGTTACCCATCCTTGATATGTATAGAATCCTGCAATATCTGCTGGGTTTATATTATTAGCTTCTATTACGTAATACGTTTGTCCGTTTATTGTTACCTGTTCAACAGGTACCTGACCTTTAATTACATAGAAATCCTGTAAAGGTACGTATGGTTGATTATTTACTGGATCAGTTTGCCCAACAAATTGATTATTCAGTTGAACTATTTGGTTATGATTTTGCATTATTGTACCTGCATATTGTCCATCCCATACCGCATTTCGTATTGTAGTTCCATTGCTGAGTATTAAAGTACCTGTAGGATCTGTGTGTCCGTTATAATTTATTGTTTGACCATTTGGTGCAAACGCCTCATAACCGCTAGGTGAACCCACGTACTGCACGGGCGCCCGGTGCGGTGTCTGTAGTAGTAAGACCAGGGCGATGGCAATAACCGCAACGACCGCAACGCCGATGACCGCGTACTTCAACGCGCCCATAACACCACCGAAACACCCTAACAAGCGAACCCCTTAAGCGTTACGGCCCAAACAGACCGAGCGACTGTAAGGCAATAACGAGCGCTAGGATCTATGCATCAACGCTCATCATCTACACGTTAACTCACTACTCCGACCACAACCTCGATTACACGAGCCGTGCCAACTGGGCAATGAGAGCAAACCGGAACTCCGGGACCGACTCCCCAGGGCTATTTATGGTAGAAGAAGAGCCTTGCTAAGGCAAGCCTAAACGACTCACTCTCCAAGTTACAACACTCTTTATAGGCCTCAAGGAACAACTTCGCAGGCAGCTTTCCACCAACGCTCACAGCCTCATAAGCTCCATAGAGTGCGTGTGCCTTAGCTAGTTCCTCATTACCATTAATTAATGCGTGGAGTATTAGGGCTAACCGAGCCGTTGAAAAATCAGTGGCGATTAGTTGGACTATGGACCCGCCATCAAGCCCGCTCACCGACTTCTCAATTTCACTACTCATCGCTTTCGAATCAAAACCAAGCTCCCTAAGCCAACCCGACCTCTCATTCTCTAAAATTTGTTCATTAAAATAATTAATTAAATTCCCTCTCAACCGTTCCACAGCATCGCTGTCATCTGCGGCAACTCGTACGGCTTCTCTACAGACCCATCTTTTCGTTGAATCCTCAATTGACCTACACTCCATCTTATACCCATCCTCAGGACTTATCATCCCGAAGGCAACCCTTAACGCAGGTAGGTACTCACCACACATCTCAGATCCGAAGGTATCAATCAACTCCTTAGGGTTGACGCTAAGCATGCCCTCAAGCTCACTGCTTAACCCATCCCTTGGACTGAGTAGGGCGTTGAGCGTAAGCCTAGTCAGGACCGAGACTTGCTCATTGGCGTTCAGCACCCACAAATGCTCCTTAAGCAACTTGTTTATCGTTTCGTGATCACCCATTAGGGCCAGGGACACGAGGTATTCACCAAGTGTACCCGATGCAGTACTGAGATACCTAGCCGTGCGTATGAAACGCTCTTTACTAAAGGTCTCCTCGTACAACTGCCTAAACCCTTCAACCAATTTAGTCAACTCATCGCCAACCAACGAGCCCTTGATCGCCTCAACACGCAATGCCCAACTACGATCAACTAGGTAGTTTTCATAGTCACCGATTTCCTTATACTTTTCAGCAATCTCACTAATTAGTTTCTCCGCCTCATTAAGCTCGTCGTTATCAAGCCGATAAAGCGCCAATGCGTGGTTAAGAAACAATACTGCATCAAGTATTGATCTCCTAACTGCCTCCTCATCAGACTTTAAGAACCGGGATTCGACATAACTTCTGAATTCCTCATCCCTCATTAACTCCTGAACCCTCTTTCTCATATCGTTTAGTTCCTCAAGGATTCCATTAGCCTTACCAACCGCATCGATGCGTAACTCCTCCTCCATGAGCCCCCTCACATCCTCATGCTTTAACGCCGGGGCTAACGCATACGCCCAAGCAATGACGCCGAGGCTGGTCTTGAACTTGCCCAACTCATTGAGTAGGTCGGCGACCCTATTGACCGCACCCTTAACCTCAACATTATCGAAATGAGCAAGGTGTAACCAAAGCAGGTTGGCATAGACAAATATTGCATGTACGAGGGACCAGGCATACTCCTTAACTTTACCACCATAATTATCTAGAATCTTATTCAACTCCTTAAGTGTGTACCTAAATGTGTCACGATCGACGTCCTCCATATTCGATGCGAGGACTAGTAGTCCGAGGTACCTCTGTGGTGCCTTATCACGTAGCGGGATTAAGGCAACTAGCACTGACTTAATGAGATTTAGTGATGCGACATCTTGTATAGCGGATGCTGCTATGCGTAATGCGGTGTCGGCGTCGCCGGACCTGACATCTCTGTTTAACCTGGCGGCGTTGGCGATTATCAAGGCTAGCCCAAGACCATAAAGTCTCTCAGCGATGTAAATACTGCCCCTATTCTTGGCGATGTTAAGGATCCTATTCACCTCGGCAGCAGCCTCATCGTACTTATCGATGAACGTCTCGGCCAAGGCATATGCATGATCCTTGGTTAGGTACCGTATTAGTGGTGGGGTTACGTTACCAACGAGTAGGTAATCATCAACACCACACCTCTTCAAAGTATTACCAAGAGACTCAACAATACTCTTCCTCAAATCCTCAGGTAGGAGCATAGACAAGTCCTCGGGCCTAGGCACTATAGGAATCCCAGCCAGGGCGTGCCCAATGATTAACGCGGCCCTCTTCCAGCACCCATTGCTGAAGACCTTTAACGTGTTTGTGAGTCTCTTGCTATAGTTGCCTACAAAATATTCAACGGCAGTGCTTTCATCCCTTACATTCTCCGAGACCTCCCTCAATAAATCCATAACTCCTGGTGTTTTCCATTGCTCCTCCAATGCATCACCGAGTTCCTTACACTCCCCACCCTCGCTTACAATGCACTTAAGCAGCTTCTTTATCGCCTCCTCAATTAGGTCGTGTTGCCTATAGGCCAACCAACCCCTCAACTCTTTACCCTCGGCACCACAGAGAATCTTCGCGCCTCTCTCCTCTCCAATCAACCCAACAATGCCTTGCGTCAGTATTGGGACGCCTGGCCTTACTGAATCAACGAATGGCCTCCTCAATGCGAAGATTTCGACCAAGGCCTCGGCCGCGTCGGGGTTCTCATGGATCTTAAATAGTCCGTTTATGTGTAGTACTATGAATGCCTCGGCTTTGCCCTTAGCTTTGCTGATTAACTCCTTGATCTTGGCCACGTCGCAGTTGTTCCTCGCCAGCTCCTCGCCGATGAGCCTGGCTATCAACGCGTGGCCGGAGTCGAACTTCGCTAATTCGCCGGCTAATTTGCTGAGTTCCTCATCACTAATCTTGCACCCGTTGGGGTTGCTCTTGGTTCTCGTGTACTCCCTAATCAACTCGACCAGGAATCCGGTGTTATTGAGATCCTGCGAAACGTCGAGCCTATACCCCTCCAACTCATTTCTTGTTTCTTCACTCAACTCTTCACTCAACGCGTTGTAGACGTCGCTCGGTATCACGATGAGCGTGAGCGGTTTCGGAGCTTCGGGGCTTGTCGATTTTATGGCTTTCATCAAGTCCTCTATCGCCACCTTGATGTTTGTTTGTATGGGTGCCTTCACGTCAATGTCCGCTCTCTCATAGGCTTCGGTTGACACTGGGTCGTAGAGTATGAGCAACCTGCCGAATTTCTCACCGTAGTTCTCAACGAACGTGACGAACTTCGAGTAATTCTTCGAATCAAGAGCGTCAACGCGTGCAACTAGCCCAATATCGCCGTTCTTGAACAACTCCCAAATCTCGGCCGCGGCCAGCGTGGACTTACCAATACCCTTGGGTCCGACGACCACGACGAAGCCCTGCTTCAAAAGCCCATCCCTAACCTCGTTAATCAGCTCGTTGAACTTACCTGCCCTAACAATGCTGTGGTACTCATCATCAACCCTAATCCTCAACTCGTCGTTCTCAACCTTGACGTTTGGGTATATCCTACCTTTCGCGAACTCACCAACGGTGGCCGTGAATATGTTCGCAGGCACCTCCTGCCTGAATACCTCAAAATTCCTCTCCAGCTCCTTAATTTTCTCCACAATGTCGTTAACCCTCCTCTTTAGATCTTCTTCGCTCAAGCGCGTTATGCCCATTAGTGCATCTTTTGCCTCATCATAACCCATCCCCATCACGTAGGCGACCCTATAGACCAACAACTTACCCAACTCGTTGAAATCAAGCCTACCATCTGGTCCTTTCACTGACAACTTCTCAAGGCTTTCCCTCAACTCAACGATCTCCTGGAGGTAGTTCTCCCCCTTCTTGAATGCCATGTGCGTGAGCACCGAGATTAGGGCTAAGGAGGCCGCACCCAAGAGCGGGGCTAGGGCTAAACCACCAATCACGTAATTCGCGGAGTAGTTCATGAAGTTGCTCAATAACCCAATAGACAACTCATCCCACTCGAGCATGTTCTCCTTCAAACCCAGAACCTTCCTCAAAGTACCAACGGCTTTGAAGTACGCATCAACCCAGCCCTCCAACTCCCTCCTAGCCTCATCCTCACCCTTCTCTCTGATTAACTCGATGACCTCCTCCACAAGGCCTGGCGGTACGTACTCGGCCTCGAACCACCTAATCCTCACATTCCTATCATCAAAGACCGTCTTGATCAACCCCAACGCCCTACTGGCATCCGCATTGGAGGTGCATGTATTAGGCTCCTCAACGCAGTCCCACGGTATGTAGTAAGCCCTGTGCGGTGAGTCCCCAATCACCCTCCTAGCCTCCTCAACAATATGCTTGGGAGCTTTATCACCGAGGACCCTCCTCAACTCCTCATCCTTAACCCTCACATTATCCGCAAACTTCCCAATCAGGGGTATCATCTTCTTAAGAAGCGACATAATCTTATCATGAAGCTCCGACTCGCCCTTGGCTTCCTCCCCCTCTGTTTTGGTGGTTGCGGTTACGCCTAGAGTGAGCTCCTCGACGGTGACGCCCTTTAGGTAATTCTCCCTGAAAAACGTCTTACCGCTCCTCGGTGGCCCAAGGAGAACGAACCTACCGCAGTTGGTGCACTTAAGAAGAACCTCCTTAGCCTCATTCGCATTGAAGCCCTCAAACAAATCGCGACCAGCGCTACTCCCCATTCAACGTGGCGTAGTTCAATGAACATTTAAGGCTTCGCCTAGCTAAACAGTCTCCTTTTATTCCGATCAACGTTCTCGTCGAAAACACCGAAGGCAGTGTTAACCCCACAGGTCTCGACCTCCGCGAGCCGTTCACGCGCGGGCGAGCGTGCCGGTGAACGTCGCGAACGGATACGTTCGTCTTCATAAGGACGTTATTATCCCTTGGACTAAGCTTTACGCGCTTTAACGCGTGATGTTTTATCTTCCGTTCAATAATATATACGTTCGTTTTATCGTTATTCACCGATGATCCTCGCCACGCTCGGCTCGAATAAGCTTATCACCACGTTGGACTCAATAATGACGGAACTGTTCACGGGGATCAGGCCCGACAAAATCCTAATTCTCTCGGAAGAGGCGCGAGAACTGGATTTGACCAACATAATGAAATCCTTCGGGATTAATGCAGAAACTAAGGTCCTGGAGCTCG
>Ga0080005_131042_pt1 | contig 17119 bp, 13 predicted proteins | sample JossMetagenome_2_FD_69208 | JGI IMG/M metagenome (GOLD analysis project Ga0080005, IMG submission 69208) | Hot spring sediment microbial communities from Joseph's Coat, Yellowstone National Park, USA - JC3_ASED (SPADES assembly) (version 2) | ecosystem: Environmental > Aquatic > Thermal springs >... | reverse complement strand
ACGATGTACCTGTAGTACTTGTCGCTAGGGTGTCCTCCTTTAGGCACGGTGTTAAACCCGTAGCCCAGGTTGAAGAGGCTTTAAGAGAATCTGTTTCAATAGCTCTCAGACACCGTTTAAACGAGGAGAAGATCATCGTAGACCCTGGTATAGGGTTCAATAGATTCAGGGAAGTACCCTGGTATGAGTGGGACTCTTCTGTTCTAGCCGAGCTAGAGGAGCTGAGGCGTCTGGGGAGGCCTATTCTAGTGGGTGTGTCTAGGAAGTCCTTCATAGGCGAGATAACCGGGCGCAGGGATCCGGCTGAGAGGTTATACGGGTCACTAGCAGCTACTGCGATAGCAGTGTATAATGGGGCTCATGTGATCAGGACGCATGACCCCGCTGAAACCATTGACGCTGTCAAGGTAGCTTCGTATATACGCCGCTTCAGGAGCTGACCTTCGGGTAGCGGGCGTTTCCGGCGAAGCGTCTTCGCTTGGCCTTTCTCTTGTTGGCGTTCACTTCATTCTTCTAGCGCGTCTATCTCGCTCATTATCCTCTTATATGTTGGGGGTTCGCGTCTAACCGGGATCAGCTCTATGTAGACATGCTTGAACCTGGGTTCAGCTTCTTTAACAACTCTCTCAATGGTGTCAGCGAGCTTCTCTGCCTTTTCAACACTTATCCCGCCGTCGACCTCGACTTCAAGAATCAGCAAGTACTCGTCCTCGGTGATCATGGCCGCTTTGAAAACGTTCACATCTCTCACGCCGTCGACCTTTAATACCCTATCCAGTATTTCCTTGAGCACCTTCTTCGGGGGCGTCCTGCCAACTAGAACCTCATATATTCTCATCCCAATAGAGAGCGAGATCCCGAGGATCAAGCTAGTCATCAATAGGCTCCCAACTATGTCTACGATGGGTGACCTGGTGTAGAGCGCGATGAGCGAGATCAAGCCGGCCAGCGTGTCTGCTGTAGAATCCACTATAGTTCCCTTGGTAGTGGGATCCCCGCTGTTCCTCCTCAATGATCTAAGGCTGTATAAGAGGGAGACACTGTTTAAAGCAGTGGAGGCCGACACGCTGTAGAGCGAGATGGGCGTGGAATGTACTTCGAGCCGTGAGGCTATAGATGTGGAAACTCTGTTGGCGGCGAAGCCCACTATCGACCCTGAGAACATCATGAGTGCTATCAGGCTAGTAATGTATACACCCCTCTCCGTGCCGAAGGGGTATTTGAAGCTCCTCCTAACCCTCCTCAGGCTGAGCATCATGATTAAAAGGCCGATCGTGTCCGTTAGGTCGTTCAAAACACCTATCTGGACGCTTATCGAGCTCGAGTTGAAGAGGCCTATGGCGAACAGGATTGTTGAGACCGCGTTTAAGGCTAGGCTGAACTCGACTGGGTTCAAACTAGGATATCCACCGTGTGGGTTAATTCAATTGTTTCAGGAGCTTAAAAAATTAAGTGAATTAAGTGGATAAGTATTTCTCCCTCAAATACCTTAGCCAGTAGTCGGGGACGTACTCCTCGCCGAAAGCCCTCTTTAGCAACTCCTTCGGAGGGTAGGTGCTACCATAGTAGTGTATTTTAACTCTCTGCCACTCCTTCAACTCGTTAAAGGAGCCCGAGGCGATTTTTTCTTTCACGTTTAAGTCTTTCTCCATGTGATACTTCATCTGGGCTGCAACCAGGTTACCCAGCGTGTACGTGGGGAAGTAACCTATAGACCCCATGCTCCAGTGGATATCTTGGAGCACGCCCTCGCTGTCTCTGCTAGGCCTGACTCCCAGTAACTCCTCCATAAGGTTATTCCACTGCTCGGGTAGCTCGCCCACCTTTATCTCGCCTTTAACCATCAGCTTCTCCAACCTAGCTCTCAACACGATGTGTAGGTTGTAGGTCACTTCGTCAGCCTCCGTCCTTATGAGGCTCGGCCTCACAGCGTTGAAGTAGTAGTAGACGTCCTCGGGATTGTATTTCTCTATGAAAGGTAGATTCCTCCTCAACACAGGGTATATGAACTCCAGGAACTCACGGCTACGACCCACAATGTTCTCCCAGAACCTGCTCTGCCCCTCGTGTACACCAAGGCTTACACCGGTGGCTAAAGGTGTGAACTTTAGGGAGGGGTTTATCTGGAGCTCGTATGTCGCGTGCCCGAACTCGTGTATTGTGCTGAGAAGGCTTCTCTTGAAGTCGAACCCCTCGTATCTTGTTGTAATCCTCACATCGCCTAATCCTATTCCGATCGTGAACGGGTGTGCTGAAACGTCTAGCCTAGCTTTATCGCCTAGAGGGTAGCCCAGGAGTCTAAGGATCTCACCGTTAACGCTCTCCATCCAACTCCTCTCATATTTCACGTCCTCAAGAGGGTGTTTCCGAGGGAACCTCCCCTCGGAAACAACTTTCTCAAGGATGACTCTGAGGTCTCGTGCTAGTGGCTCGAGTACGTTGTCAACGTCTCTCGTCGTCAAGCCTTCCTCGTACAAGTCAAGCAGGGCGTCGTAGGGGTGCTCCTTCCACCCCAGGCAGTCGGCCTTCTCCCTGGTCAACTCAACTATCTTCTCAAGGTAGGGCTTGAACTTCGAGAAGTCGTCTGACTCCTTCGCTACCCTCCACGCGTACATAGCTTCTTGGGTTGTCTTCGTGAGCTCAGCTAGCAACCTGGGTGGTATAGCCTTCATAATCCTTATCTCCCTTGCTAGAACCCTGACTACACCCCTCTCGTAGTCGTTCAATGCCTCGACCCCGCTGGCCTTCTCAACAAGCTCCACGAACTCCGGCTTCAAGATAAGCTTCTGTGCTAGAAGATTTAACTCGGCTCTTGCAACAGCTCTCTCCTCCAAGCCCTCCCTGGGCATGTAGGTTTCACTGTCCCAGCTCAGGAGTGATTGAGCATGCCCTATAGCCCATATCTCACGGTATTTCTCGAGGATCTCCTTAATCAGCTGGTTCTCGAACACCATTTCCCACCAAGAGGGTGTGATATGGAGCTGGAGTAAATTAAAATTGCCTTAGAGCATAGATTAATATTAGGTTGCATCCGAGTTGCCTCCTCTCGTAATTTTGGCTGGTGGTCTGGGCACAAGGCTTAGACCTCTGACAGAGATAATCCCTAAGCCCATGATACCCCTCGGTGGCAAACCCCTACTAGAGCATCTGGCAACCTGGTATAGAGGGTTGGGTTTCAACAAGATCTATGTTGCAGCCAACTACAAGGGGGTTGTTATAAGAGACTATGTTGCGGGGAAGAGTCTCGGACTCCAGGTTAGAATACTTGATTCGAAGGATACTATAGACGGTGTGAGGCTGCTGGCGGGCGAACTCGAGGGCGAAATCGTCGTCTCCATGGGTGACATTATTACAAATATAGATGTAGCCCATCAGTACAATGAGCACAGGAAGAGAGGGGCTGACGCCACTATATCGCTTGTAAGCGTCGACAACCCGCTCCAATTCGGGCTTGTAATGGTCGACGAGTCCGGTAAGATACTTTTGTTCACAGAGAAGCCTATTAGCCTCGAAGTATACCTCCTAAGCCTTGCATTCCACAAAACGAAGGGAGCTAGCACCTACAGCAACCTAGTTAACGCAGGCGTGTATGTCATCGGCGAAAGAGCCCTGGAATTAATAACCTCGAACCCATCCCTCCTGGACTTCGGCAGACACTTGTTCCCAATGATGGTGGAGGAAGGTTACATGGTGCACGGGTATGTTGCTTCCCACGGAGTTTACTGGGAGGATGTGGGGACCCTCGAAAGGTATAGGAAGGTGATGTGGGATCTACTCAGCGGTTATATCCCGGGCTATAGGGTTGAGGGTTTAACTCTATCCAGCGGTGTCCACGTTCATAAGGAGGCAGAGGTGAAAGGCCTCCTACTACCTCCTGTGTACGTCGGGAAAGGGGCTGTCGTGGAGGAAGGGGCTGTGGTAGGCCCCTACGCTAGCTTGGAGGGGGATGTGGTAGTTAAGCATGGGGCGAAGGTTGAGTACTCGATCGTGTGGTGGGGTAGTTTTATAGGGGAAAACTCGTATGTTAGAGAGTCAATAGTGTTAAACAACACAAGGATCCAGGGCGTGAAAGTAGTGGGCTCAGTGGTGGGAGCGGGCAATGTATTGGAGGAGGACGCGTACTCGATTACAATCCCCAATAAGGTGGTTTAAATGCCTTCCCTATTCGACGGTAGAATCGTGGGAGTCCCAAACAAGGATTTCACACCTGACATCGCCGCTAGGCTAGGCGAGCAGTTCGGCTCCTACCTCGGGAGAAAGTCCGTGGTGGTCAGCGGCAGAGACTACAACCCGTCTTCGAGGATGTTGAAGAGGGCTTTCACATCGGGGTTGATGAGTGTCGGGGTCGAGGTCCTCGACTTCCACGAGTCTCTGAACGGTGAGATATCTTTCAGCATTAAGAGGTTTGGGGCTAAAGGAGGCTTCTTGTTCACCACATCCCACTCGGTCAAGGATTCAGTCCTCCTCAGGTTGTTTAAATCGCCTGGCTTCGAGCTAACTGGGCCCAAGCTCGGCTTCGAAAACATAGAGGTGGGGAGAGTTGGGCTCGGGGATATAGGTTGGGTGATGTACTCCGAGTATATCCACAAACTATACGTATCCGCTGTCTTGAGCTTTGTGAAAGTCGACGAGATTATTCCCAGGGGCTTCAAACTAGTAGTCCACACGGCATACTCGCCTGCAGACATGCTTGTGCCGGATATCCTTAAAGCGCTTGAAGCAGACTACGTTCTCCTACAGAATGTGAAGGCGAAGGCATATGAATCCACGTACCCGTTTACCCGTGAGCTTGAAAGAGTCTGCAGGATAATAAAAGCGACGGATGCAGAGTTGGGTGTGGTCGTCAACAACGACGCTTCCTCCATGGTGGTGATAGACAGGGAGGGTAGGGTTCTCTTACCTGAGGAGGTTATGTTCCTTATAGCTTTGAACGCCCCCAGGGGCTCCCTCATACTAGCCGACAGCCGGGTGCCGGGAGTTTTCAAGAAATTGCTTGCTGAGAGGGATATTAAAGTCGTAGAGTTGGAGAGCGAGGAGGAGCTGATTGAGATGTCGTATAAGATGAGGCCATACCTTGTCTACAGGTTCAACGGCTCATTCGAGGTGCCTTTATTCAGCCTCGGGTACGACGCCGTTATAACCCTCGTAAAACTACTCGAGTCTATTGCGATGGCCAAAGTAAACGTCTCAGAAGTCGTGGGTAAATATCGTGAGAAAGCCTATGAGGAAGTAAAGAGAGTCAGCCCCGAAAAAGTGCCTAGCGAGACCAACCTCGCTCTCCCAACGCTCTTCGGCTACTACAAAAGGACGCCCGAAGGCTCAAAGTATATAGTCTACAAACCAGAAGCAGGCGAATTCTCCTTACTATCTCCAAGATTTTGAATTAAGCAATAGGCTTAAACCATGGGCTAGAAAATAGGGGCTTTGTCGGACTAAATTTTGCTCAAGTGAGGCCTTCTATACATTATAACAAATTATTTGAGCGAGGATAGGCGGGGACCCAGAATGTTCACTGTGCAACCTTAGGGTTTTGGGGTTAGGGTAATTTGAGTGGCGACACGTAAACCAGGCTCGGGGATCAATGGGTGAGCATTGCGTAGTGCAACTTCTACCGTGGGCGGGCAACACAAGAGGGTTTAATCCATCTCGAAATCCCGGAGTGACATTTGAATTACTTGGTGATTGTACTACATGCCCTTTAATCTCCTAGAGAGACCCGCTTACAATCCCCATCACCGGTGAAAACACGATAATTGTCGTTTCTCAAGGGATGCCCGGGCGATTAGTAGAATATAAACCGGGTTGTTGAAATATCAATAACTTGGTTTTCAGAGGAGTGTGCGGGATGCTTGTAATAAGGGGGTTGAGTGCAGGGTATAGCACTGGGTCGGGGAAGGCAGTTATAGAGGGGGCTAGCCTCGATGTCGGAGACGGGGAAGTAGCCCTTCTGACCGGTGCCTCAGGCTCGGGGAAGACGACGATGATCCTGGCCTTAACCGGCGTATTGAAGTTCCTGATGAACGGTGTAGTCTCAGGCGTGGTCGAGCTCGACGGTTTAAACCCTCTAAGCCTGGAAGGGTTTAGCAAGCTCCCCGCCGAGGTAGGCGTCGTACTCCAAGACCCCGATAAACAGATCGCGATGCCAACCCCCATGGGCGAGCTGGTGTTCACCCTAGAGAACCTCGGCTACAGCACAAGAGATGCTGTTGGGAGGAGTACTAGCCTCCTACAACGCTTCGGGTTAGCTAGCAAGGCCTCCCAGCATGTTGATGATCTCTCCCTAGGGGAGAAGAGGAAGCTCACTATAGCCTCGGCGATCATTCACGAGCCAAGCCTGGTGATCCTCGATGAGCCGACGGCCTCGCTCGACCCCTGGTCGACTAGAACTGTCGTAGAATTAGTCTCTTCTATGAAGAAGAGTGGTTCAACGATACTGGTAGTTGAGCACAAGCCCTTCTATTTTAAGAGCGTAGCAGACAAGATCTTCACGCTTGAAAACGGGAGGGTTGGAAGAGCCGACTCAAATAGGGATGCGGGCTATCCCAGAGTCGGCGAGAGAAGGCGGAGGAGTGCGGGAGGGACTGTTCTAAGGGTTGAGGATTTGGTTGCCGGCTACGGGGAACCAATTTTAACAGTCGACGAACTACACGTGGGTGGAGGCGAGGTTGTAGCTGTTGTAGGACCGAATGGTTCAGGTAAGACTACGCTACTGAAGACTGTAGCAGGCTTCATAAAGCCCGTGAGACAGGGGAGGATTGAGAAGGCAAGCTGCTTCTACCTGCCCCAACACCCTGATTTCACGTTTATATCAACCACCGTGGAGAGGGAGCTTAGAGATGCGGCTAGGAGTGTGGGGTTCAGCGAGCTCGCCAGCCTGTTCCCATGGTTTAAGGAGGCTAGGAGGGCGAACCCCTTCACCCTGAGCCACGGGCAGAGGAGGTGGCTGGCCAACCTGGTGGCATACGGGTACTCCAGGAAGCTTATTTTAATGGATGAGCCCAGCACAGGCCTCGACGACAACATGCTCAGGGAGCTTGAGAGGATTATTGATACACTGGCTTCCAGGGGCGCTGGGGTACTGGTTTCAACACACGACCCCAGGCTGCTGATGGATCTCGCAGACAGGGCTTACTCTGTGGAGGGCGGCAGGCTAGTGGAGAGAGACCCCGTTGACCTCGCGATAGAGATGTACAGGATTGCGGGTGTGAGGTTTGAGTAAGCTCTCCGTGTCCGCCGCCTTCATCATCACACTGACACTTACTTCACTAGCCTTCATACTCGATGACCTGCTTGCTCTCGCCTTCCTCTCCATCTTACCGCTCGTCCTCACAATCAAAAACATTAAGAAGGTTAAATGGGTATACCTCCTACTTTTAATCTCCCTTGTAGGCGTTTTAGTTAACGCGTTGATGTTCTCTAATAAAGGGGCAACCCTTTTCCTCGTGTTCGGGCTACCAGTTAGATGGGGCGCTTTAATAGCCTTCTTCAAGGTTTCGCTTAAACTCCTGTCGATAGCGGGTGCCGGCTCCTGGTTTATATCAAGCTACAGTCCGTTCGAGGTCGCTAGAGGGCTTGAGAGAGAACTCGGGCTTCCAAAAGGGGTTAGTTTTTCAGTAGCCTACGCTTTCAGGCTGATGCCCCTGCTAGCAAGAGATTTCAAGGAGATCCAGGATATGAGGGTTCAAAGAGGTAGGAGGAAGATACCCTTAACACCAATGGATCTGGCAAGCATGCTGACACCTCTTCTGAGAGTAGGGTATGAGAGGGCTTTCTGGGCTGGAGTGGCAGTTGAGCTGAAGGGTTTCAGGTTGAGGAGGGTTAAACATGAGTTTAAACTCTTTTATAGGAATGGTTATCTCCAGGATTTCTCCGCCGAAGGACCCCGATAGTTTTTGACTATGTTTCAGGCACATCGCGATAGTGCCCATGTAAGAGGGTATAACTCTTCTTGGATTATCGGTTAGACCCTTTCAAGTCCCTAGAGTTCTATTATAACATTGTAATTGTAAACTTAATAACCTTGTTTAGATAGAAGTAACACAGGTGGAATCCATGATTATTGAAGCAGTATCCGCGATAATAATCGTGGTGGCGGCTCTCCTGTTATACCTTGGAGCCAGGAGGATTAGGTACACGAGTGTAGACTACACGGTGATAGGCTTAGTAGGCGTGGTCTTAGGTGTAGTGTTCGTGCCGTGGTGGACAGTCTACTATATCGTCAAAGCTATCGCAGGCCCTGTGGGGGCTAGGCTTGCGACTTACGGTCTATGGTTTATGGCCGCGCCATTAGCTGCCGTGCTCGTGAGGAAGCCTATGTCCGCCCTCCTAGGCGAGACTGTTGCAGGGCTTATAGAAAGCCTGATACCCACAGCAGGGGGGTTCACCAACCTGATCTACGGTTTCGCACAGGGGCTGGCAAGCGAAGTAGCCTACGCTGCAGGACTCTACAGGAGTTACGGCCCAGTGGTCACAGCACTCGCGGGCGGGTTAGCCGCCTTTCCAGCCGTGGCCTTGGACGCAGTCTTGTTCGGCGATATATACCCGTGGGAATTAATGGTCTGGATTATATTAGGGGCGTTCGTGAGCGGGCTAATCTACGGTTTAGTGGCTTACCTCGTGGGCAGGGTTGTGAGGCCTTAAAACCGTTTTTTAACCATTTCACCCATTCCAGCTTTAAGGGGCCTAGTATTTGGTTAAGTGCAGCTTCTGCGATAAGCCCGCTGTATACGTGAACAGGGTGAATAACACCGCCTACTGTAGAACCCACTTCATCGAGTACTTCGAGAAGAAGGTTAAAAGGACCATAAGGAAGTACAGGATGCTGGGGAAAAACGAGCACATAGTAGTGGCTGTGAGCGGTGGGAAAGACTCTCTATCCCTACTCTACTTCCTGTGGAAGCTTTCGAGGAGGAACCCCGGATGGAGGGTTTCAGCCCTTTTGATAGATGAGGGGATTAAAGGCTACAGGGAGTACACTATAATGAACTTCATGAAGGCGAATGAGAAGCTCGGCGTACCCTACAGGATAGCCTCCTTCAAAGAATACATAGGTATGACGCTCGATGAGATCGTGGAGGAGGGGAGGAGAAGGGGCCTACCCTACCTCCCCTGCGCATACTGCGGCGTCTTCAGGCGCTACCTCCTGAACAAGGTTGCCCGGGAGATGGGTGGAACTGTCCTAGCTACAGCGCACAACATGGATGACATGGTTCAAACATATCTGATGAACCTGGCTAAGGACACGCTTGAGAGGCTGGCCCGCCTAGCCCCTGTCACCGGGGTCGCAAGCCACGAGAAGTTTGTTAAGAGGATTAAACCCTTCATCGAGGTTTCGGAGAAGGAGACTAGCATCTACGCCCTCCTCAACGGCTTGATCCAGCCTGAGTACTACAAGTGCCCTTACGCGGAGTTCAACATTAGGTTCAAGATAAGGAGGATGATCAACGAGCTCGAAGAGGCCCAGCCTGGGACTAAGAACGGCCTGCTGAACAGCATGCTTGAGACAGTCAGGCTCCTAGCAGGCTCGAGGAAGGTTGAAGAGGAGATCAAGACGTGCAGGATATGCGGCGAGCCCTCCTCCCACGACGTTTGCAGGGCATGCCAGTTCAGGATAGAGCTCGGCCTACTCGAGAAGCCTGTCTTCAGGCTGGAGTGGAGACTGGAATGAAGCCGATGTACATGATCGCAACGAGGGCTGGAAGCGATAGGAGCGCTGTAGAACACGCCGTCTCAAGGTATTACAGGGATTGGGGGATCAGCGTTGTCTCTCTAGGCGGGTCGAGGTCTAGCGCTGATTTGACGAAGGGCTTGAACTCGTTTACGACCAGGGCGTTGTACGTGATTTACCTCGCCAACAGTGTGGACGCTGATAAAACAATCATACCCAGCACCACCTCCCCCAACACGGTTGTCCACGTGGTTGGGAAAGCTAAGATCAGGAATATGAGGCTCGAGGAGATACGCCGTGAGATCGAGAGGGCGAGGGCCTCATTGAGGATGAGGCTCTACTACGAGGGGGGCTTCTACAAGTTTAAACCATCCAGCAGTTCTGCGAGGCCTCTCGTGGAGGATCCAGAGGTATACCACGATATCCTGGCGTTCAGGGTTCCTGGGTTCATGTCGGGTCTCGTAGGGTTGAAAGAAGGGTGGTACATCGCTCTAAGGGATATTGGGGGCAGGCATATCATATACAGCGAGGGGCGCCCAGCTGGGTTCCTAAGGATAAGGGACGACCTAGGGTTTGACAAATACACTGGTCTGCAACCGCGAGAAATCGACCTAGAGGAGATGGCGAGGATTAACCGAGACTACATTCTATGGCTTGTCGACGAGACCGCGGCCTGGATTAGGGATCTAGGCTCCTTCGACACCGTCCTAGTGCCCTGGAGCGGGGGTAAGGATAGTACTTTCATACTTCAACTTGCTGTGAGGGAATTCGGGAAGAGTAGAGTAGTCCCGGTTTTCGTGGATATAGACGTCGACTTCCCCCAGAACAAAGTGTTTGTGGGAGAGGTGTCCGAGAAGCTGGGTGTTGGAGTCGTCGTTAAGAGGCTTGAGCTCAAGCCACACCTACCATTAAAAGGTTTCCCAACCCACGAGGACCGCTGGTGCTCTAGGCTTAAAGTCTCGGCGATAGAGGAGGCTTACCGGGAGGTCTGCCCGGGGGACGCCAAGTGCCTGGTACTAGTGGGGGACAGGGACGTGGAGTCCGAGTCGAGGAGCCAGAAACCACCTGTATTCTCGAGAGGCAACCTGACTTTCGCCTACCCCTTGAAGCAGTGGAGTACACTCCTCCTCCAGTTAGCGTCGATCACCCTAGGCGTAAGTTTAAACCCCCTCTACGAGCTCGGCTTCTACAGGATTGGATGCTACATATGCCCCTCTTTAAGAGGATGGGAGGTTGAGATCATAAAAAATAGCCCTGTTTTAAACAATCTTCGAGAAGACGCTTTGTTCAAGAGTTTCCTGGAGAAGAGGACTACTTCGAGCCCTTAAGCTCGTTGATCCTGTCTTCAACCTGCTTTAACAGGTTCTGGAGGTAGCTTCTCAGGTTCTCCAAGTATTGTAGCTCAGCTTCCTTTGTGAGGGGTGCTACCGGGGGCTGTATACCCGCACCCCACCAGAGAATCCATCCAGGCCTCTCCCACGGTGGTAGGTAGCTCCAGGGGCCGTGTCCAGGCCATGGTCCACAGTAGTGATGCTTCCACCAACTCATATTTCTCACCAGGTTTTGAAATATATTTCATAAGTATTTAAAAGTTTCGGTTCCAGGGCAAGTTGATCTAGGGGAGGGCTAGGGGAGAGGCCTCTCAGATATTTTAAAAGCCTTCCTGTAGACTATAGCCTCAGCTAGTTTTCTCCTAGCCGAGTCGAGGAGCCTCCAGTAGGTGGCCTCCGAGACTCCCATCCTACTCGAAGCCTCCTTCACATCCAGATCCTCCAGGTAGGCTAGGCGCATAGCTTCTACCTCATCCTCGTAGATTACAACAGGCTCGCCTTGGAAACCAGGGATCTCGGATTGGAACGGGAGGTATATAACGCCGCTGTGGCGGGTCTCCAGTATTCTCGGTACAGGGGGTCTACCCGGCTTACAACACCCCCTGCGACGCCTCCTACCCATCCCCGGCAAAGAAACACCCATTCCCCCAATCACAGGATTGCTATGAATCTCCGTGTTTATATTGGTTTGCGGGATCTTAATTGAAAATGCTTAGAGAGTTGCTTTCAATGCCTCGCGGAATAACCCGAGGCCTATCTTAGCCTCCTCCTCGCTTATCGTCAACGGGGGTATCAGCCTTACAGAACTCTTACCGCAGCCGAGGATTACGAGGCCCCTCTTCAACGCCTCGCGTATAACCCTATTCCTCGCCTCTACGTCGGGCTTCTTCGTGTTCTTATCCGAGACGAACTCTACACCCCACGCGAGGCCGAGGCCCCTGACATCCCCCACTCCACTGAACTCCTCCTTGATCCTCCCCAGCTCGTCTCTGAACAAGCCCTCGAGCTCCCTTACGTGTGGTAGGAGGCTTTTAGCTATCTCGAGAACCTTTATGCCTACGATGGAGGCTAATGCGTTGCCTCCAAAGGTGTTGCTGTGCATTCCCGCCTCCTTGAAGTCTAGCTCAGCTCTGTAAACCGTTGCCCCAATGGGTACTAGACCCCCGCTCAAGGCTTTAGCCGTCGTTAATATATCTGGTGCCACCTCGAAGTGCTCTATACCCCACATCCTACCCGTCCTCCCGAGGCCCATCTGCACCTCATCATCCACGAGCAGGATGCCATGCCTCCTCGCCAGCTTCTCCAACTCGCGGAAGAAGCCTCTTGGAGGCACGACGTAGCCTCCCTCCCCTTGGATTGGCTCGAAGAATATTCCAGCGAAATCCTCCGGGGGCGCCAGCTTGTCGAATATGTATTCCTCGATGAACTCTAAGACCCTCTGGACAAGCTCGTCTGGGTGCTCGTACCCGTCTATCTTCCAGGGGTTCCTATAGGGGTTAGGGTAGGGGGCGTAGAAGACGCCCGGCATCCAGGGGAACTGCCTCTTTTTCTGGACGCTCTTACTAGCCGTCAACGCTAGTGTCCCATGCGTCCTGCCGTGGAAGCCCCCTATGAAACTGATGAAGAGGGGTCTCCCCGTGGATGTCTTCGCGATCTTCAAAGCCGCCTCATTAGCCTCGGTCCCGCTGTTCCCAAAGAAAACCTTCTTGGGGAAATCGCCCGGGGTCTCCTCGACAAGCTTCATGGCGAGCTGTACCTGGTAGGGGTTGTAGAAGTCTGTCCCAGCAGCATGCCCCAGCCTCCCTAGTTGCTCTACAACGGCTTTAATAACCTCCGGGTGGCTCGGGTAACCCAGGTTATTAACGCTTATACTACTCGAGAAGTCCAGGTATCTATTATTGTCCACGTCGAATAACCAGACCCCTTCACCCCTTTCCACGACGAGAGGCAGGTTCTCGGGGTCGTGTGTTGTTGTAGCCAGATACCTCCGGTGTAGTTCAATCCACTCCCTCGCCCTGCTCACGGCTTATCACCCAAGTGTCAATGTATGATTTATACGGTTACAGTTTATATATGAATGTTTTGCCTTAAACGTACGGTTAAGGAAGGGAAGTATATTTTACATTAAAGTTTATATTTTTCTCACATGGGGGAAGCCGAGAACGTCAACTAACTCTCTCATAACGGTTAAAGCCGCGACGACGAGGGCTTCCCTGAAAGCCCTCGCCTCACCCCTCTGCTCGCCCATCACCCTGTGAGACTCGTAGAACTTGTTCACAGTGTTGCTGAGGGCCAGGGCGTACTCCAACACTCTGTTGGGCTTGAGATCCCTGTAGGATGAGACTAAAACCCTCTCGTAGTCTGCCAGCAGGTCAATCAACTCCTCTTCCACTTCACTTGGCACGTAGCCATCCCAGCTGAGCCCGAGGGCTTCAGCCCTTATCTCCCCGAGGTTTTCAAGGGGCTCAACCCTCTTCAGCTTTCTCAGAATGCTCTGGAGCCTAACATAGGAGTAGAGGATTGTTGAACCATACAAAGCCTCCTCTAGCCTGCCAGGGTCGAACGTCAAGACCTTGAATGGCTCCACGGACAGGAGTAGGGCTCTAGCGTTTGCTACCGCTAGATCCTCAAGCACTCTATCCGCCTCCTCGCTTGACAGTGCTTCAGCACCCTTCACCCTCCCCGTCTCATAGTATATCTTTGAGACAACCGTGTAGTAGTCCTTGACAAGCTCGTCTAAAGTGTAGTACAGCCCTCTCCTACCGCTCATCCTGAGGCCCTTGAGTCTAACCAGCTCGTAGACGAAGTGGAACAGGTTATCGGCCTCCCTCTCGTAGCCCAGGAGGTAGAGCACTGCTTTCACCTGTTTCTGCTCCCTCGCCTGCTCGCTGGCTATCACATTGTATACTGCTTCACCACCCGTCTTCCTGAACTTGTATATAGTGTATGCTATATCCCTCGTGACGTAAAGGGTAGTCCCGTCGCTCCTCTCGATGATGAACTTCCCCGGCTTGTCCGGGTGGAATAATTCTCTGACGAAGGCGCTGTGATCAGCGGCGGCGTCCAGATCCACTAGTAGAGCCCCCTCCTCCCTCCTGGCGAAGGGCTTGGACTCGAGCTCTCTCACAGCCTCGTGCGCTCCGGCTAGGATCTCCCTCGAGCTCTCCCAGTCGAACTCGTCGAACGAGATATTGAGCTTTGCGAGCGTCTCCCTGAACCCATCTATCACGGACTTCGAGACCTCGTGGAAGAGGGCCAGAACCGCTGGATCCTCCTCTTCACACTTCTTCATTAACCCCCTTATCTCGGCTAGAGCTTTCTCGGGGTCAACTATACTCGAGGATATTGCGGTGTAGGCCTCCGGGGCCTGGATCGCCAGCCTCCGGATAAGCCTCAGAGTTTTAGCGTACTCCCCCGCCAGCTTGAGGTAGGACTCGGCTTTAGCCTTCAGCGACTTATAGCTCTCATTGCTGGATAAGGCTTGCTCGAAACTCTTTAACGTGATCTCAACTTCTCTGACAAGCTTGACGGTATCCTTGTTGAAGGCCTTCTTCCCCAGTATCCCTTGAAGACTGTGAACAACGCTCTCGGGGAGGATGCTTCTTACAGCTGGGTCGGAGAGGAGGGTTGAGAGGGAGCCCCAGAACTCGGCCTCCGCAGACTTCAACTTCCTCAAGAGGCCCCTCTCTTCTATAAGCAGGTTTGTCAGAGCGTAGACTATACCGTACCAGTGGTCTGGCTTGAAATCGCTCGGGGGCTTCACCCCCTTCTCCCTGAGTATTGACGCCCCGTAGACGAGGAACGCGACCTGCCTCCCCATGTCGTTCACATAGAATCTCCTGTTTACCTTGAAGCCCAGCTTCGAGAGGATCCTGGCGAACGTGTCCCCTATCACACTGTTCCTCCCGCTACCCACGTGGAGCGGGTGGACTGGGTTCGCGCTGGTGTGCTCTACAACCACTACTCTGCCTCCGCCAATACTCCTAACCCTCTCCTCCACCTCACCGGTTAAGATTGCCTCGATCACCCGCTTGGAGTACCTGGTGAAATCTATGTGGAAGTTAAGGTAGCCGTTGGCGAACACAACACTCGAGATGAAACACTCGTCTCTGAAATTACTTGAGTTCAAGTACTCCACGATCCTCCCTGCTAGGATAGCCCAATCCTCCTGTTTCACGCCCGCTGTCTTGAACGCGTAGTGCAATGCTATGGAGTAGTCTCCCATGCTCTTTGAAGGTGGTTTGGAAACCTTCAGCCTGCCGGACTCGAAAGCCTCCTCTAGGAGCTTCCTTTCGACGCCGAGGGTTTTAGATAGCGCTTCGACTACGGCTCTGCTCAGGCAGCTCGCTATAAAACCCTGCTGGAGGCTCATCTAGAATGCCCTTCGGGAGATAGACCTGGTGTAGTATAGATGTTGAGCGGTTAAAACAATTACGGGGGTGAAGTAGAGTAGACTAGCTCGGAGAGCCTCGACTTGAACCTCGCCCACCACTCCGCGATGGAGTTGAACTCGTCGGCGCTAACTCTCTCGCTCCACGTCTTGTTAGCGTACTCGCCCGCCGCTTTCGCCATGAAATCAAACACTTTCCTGCTCTCCCACAACGTCGGCTCAGCCCCGCGTGACTGGTATTCAGCCAAATCTCTGTACACCTTCTTGTAGAATGCCATTACATCTTTAAGCCCGTAGAAGTCCTCGTATATGGAGGGGAGGAGCTTCTCGGCCCAACCCCTGTGGAACCTGCATACACCCGAGTCATCTATCATAAGCTCCATGAGAGCCCTCTCATAGCTCTTGGCAGCGTACTCCTCGGGCTCCAGGAACACGCCTGAGTAGAGCGTCCAGTATCTCCCTAGAACCGGTAGCGGGGCAACCATGCCAGGCGTCCAGTAGTAGTTGGGAGTAATATGGCCCTCCTCGCCGAACGAAGCGTAGACAGGTAGGTCTATGAACCTAACACCCTTCTCCTCAACCCTCTCCTTGTAAAGGATGTCCATCGCCTTGGCAGCTGACCTCAACCCCCTCTCCCCTATGAGCCTAAGCAACGGGTTTGAGCCCCACGCCATAGACTCAATTATCTTCTCGGCTAGATCCGCGTTGACCCCACTGTACTCGACTGAATACGTTGACGGGTTGAAGTACGGCTTAGTGTGGAGGGAGACTTCCTCAGGCCTCAGCAAGCCTTTCTCCAGTGCGTCGAACACGAAGGCCACTACATTACCCAGCTCGATCGCGTCGAAGCCCAGGGCATCGGATAGCTCCACCAGCCTCTCAGCCTCATGGAGGTCGAAAACGCCTATCATTGGGCCGAGGCCGTTGTAGGGCTCGTAGTCTGTCTTAAACCTGCCTTTCCTAACCTTTTTGCACGCGATTGGGCAGGGCTCCCCGCAGGTCTTCCAGCTCTTGGTTTCAATAGCCTCCTTGTTGAAGGGCTCCCAGTAGTGCTTCATCAGGATATTGAAGAGCCTCTCCCTGACGTCGTTGGGGAGGTATATCATGTTCCAGTTGAACATCGGTGTCTGGGTCCGCAGGTGAGGGTAGTTTGACCCGAATGTCCCACCTGTATTCAGCTTTACGTCATACCTGTACTTCGTGCCCGACTCTATAACGATGTTTATGTAGGGTTTCCCCAACTTCTTCAGCGAGTACTCGTTCACATATTTCAGGTCAACCAGCTCCCTGGGAGCCTCAGCAGACCTGTCAAACCTACCGGTGTAGGCTATACCCGCGACGCCGTGAGCCCTGTACAACACGCTGCCAGGCCCCCCTCTAGCCGCCAGGTCCTCGCTACCGTAATCGATCTCACCGTTGAACAAGGTTGCGGAGAATAAGGCGCCCATACTCGTGTACTTCGCGGCTGGGCCAACGACAACAGCCCTGCCCCCGCCGGCCTTGAAGAACTCCGGGTTCTCGTCCACTATGAACTTCGTTAGAGCGTAGGTGCCCTTCAACCCTTTATAGCCTCTCCAAACCTCCTCCAACCTCCTCTCATCGACCTCCTCGAAGGATACATCCACTTTCCCCGACTCATCGCCTCTCACGTAGAGTATTAGAGGCCTGCTAGAATACCCTTCAACCACGATGCTATGGATCCTCGCGGCAAGCTGGTACGCGGCCCCTCCC
>Ga0080005_157768_pt1 | contig 17264 bp, 15 predicted proteins | sample JossMetagenome_2_FD_69208 | JGI IMG/M metagenome (GOLD analysis project Ga0080005, IMG submission 69208) | Hot spring sediment microbial communities from Joseph's Coat, Yellowstone National Park, USA - JC3_ASED (SPADES assembly) (version 2) | ecosystem: Environmental > Aquatic > Thermal springs >... | reverse complement strand
TCAACGTCTACGACGTATTTAAGGAGGACTACGAGAGGAACATAATGAGGCTCTCCTACTCGTTGGTGGAGTCTCACACGGTACTTAACACCGTGACGAAGGCTTGGTACTATTATGACGGAAGGTGGCTGCCCGGGGTGATAGGTTACGCCAAGTTCTTCCTAAGAAAAGGGATCAGCGAGCGCGATAAGGACGCTGTAAGGAAGATGCTGCAAGACGCCATAGAGATGGGCGTGGGGTCCGGCAGGGCCGCGGGCTTCGGCTTCGTGAAGCTGAAGTTCGATGTTACTAACCCGTCATAATGCGCCGCTCCTTCATAATACGCCGACTAGTGAGTTGGCGTCACTTGCATAGTTAGCCTCATAGTTAGCCTATTAGTTTTAGGTCACATAAAGCAAGTCTAAGGGCGGATCTTAACCTGCTGAGCGGGGGTTAGCGTAATAGTCTCCGAACCTTTCCACGTACTTTTTCATCTGAAATGTCATATGAGACTACAACGTACATGTTCTCCACGCACATTTATAAGGTTAAAGCATTTAAGTAACATGTTCCAGCCTTGAAGAGGAGATTGCTTCTAATCCACGTTCGCAAGAGGTCCAAAACATGGAGTAAAGGCAATACATTCAAAAAGGCTCAGATCAAAGTCTAATTAATTTTGCATACATATTATTATTTTCTTTCCCTTCGACAGGCTCCCTGCCTCCCCGCTTCCTTAACTTAAATGGGCCCCTAGGTGAGCCAGGGCGCCGCCTGGGCCGTAGACTTATAACCACGTGCGGAGGCGACGTGGAGGTGGGGCGCGAGGGTCAGTTGCAACGCAAAGAAACTAAAACTTGAACTTGTCGCAGGCCGACGCAGTGAGCCAGAGTTGCAACGCAAAGAAACTAAAACATCAGCGCGGCCAGGTTGTCCATGCCATTAATGACGTTGCAACGCAAAGAAACTAAAACAACAACTACCAACAGTGTTGTGCAAGCCTTGCCGTCGAGCCCTTGTTGCAGGCTATTAGAGCTGCTAAGGTGTCAGCAATAGACTGGTGAGGGCGTTATGTAAAACCTCTGTTACCAGCCAGCTTTTGGTCGTCCGCTGATTAAAAGCCACCCTGGCTTAGGAGGGCCAGAGCCTGTCAGGGCGTCGGCAGTTCTCTCCTACACAGAACTGCTGCGGAATTGGCAGGGGGCTGGCAGCGACGGCACGCAGGGAGGGCTATGGCTCTGACAGGCTGCTAGGCCCTACAGAGGCCCAGCAACGCTAGGGCGCCCGGGCCTCATCAGTTAGATCCTGCAAACCCTGCTCGTTAACTCCCCAGTTTACAAGGACTTAGGCCTCCGGCAGCTCGAGGCCATAGGACCTTGAGGCTGAGAGGCGCGATGACTAGATAGTCGCTGTAGCAGGCTTAACAGCCATGAGTTTGACGCGCTGACAGCTACGAAGCTCCTGGCCTGCCTCAGGGATCCATAAGCTTATCGCCACAGAGGGGCGATGGAGGTCGCGACGACACGCCTTGAAGCACGTTTTAGGGCCGCTGAAGCGGTTACATGTCCTTGTACGTTGACTTGCCCTCCCTGATCGACTGAGGTAAAGCCCTGCCCAGGGTCGTCGTAATACACACTAAGAGGGCAATAGCTTCAAGGCCCCTCAGGCCCGGCTGAAAACGCTTTAGGGCTAGGCTCACAGGCAGTGAACAGGGCACGGCTTGGTCAAGTGCCCTTACTGCGGCTACGAGGGCGAGTTCAGGGTTCTCAAGACGTGGCGCTTCAGGTTCTACAACGTTAGCAGGATGGAGTGCCCAAGGTGCCACGGGGTCTTCAACTACTACCGGGGCGTGAGCCCCAAGGGGAAGAGGTCGGAGTTCGTGATAAGGGTCAGGCCGAGGCCGAAGGCCAAGGCCCCTCAGCCCTGACGCCCTGCCTAAACCCTTGAGGACCTTAAAACAACATCAACTCCCCGGTTAACGCTAAGCCTTGATCGACGGCTATAAGAGTCAATGACCATAGGACGGCAAAAGTAAATATCAACAGGACTCGTGTCCGCTTCCAACATCTCTTATCATGAAACGCTATTAGCAATAAGGCCTCAGGAAGACGGCGCACTATAATCTTACTGTGCCACGAAAACGCTTTAAGGTAAATCCATTAACGACAAGCTAAGGGGAAGATCGCTTAGTCAAGCGTCCCCTGCCGTGGCTCAGAGGACTTAACGCCAATAAGACCTGGGGTTAGGTTTTATGAGGTAACAGGGTGTAGGTGTAGCAAATGCTGGAAAATCCCAACACTATCAGTAACATCACGAGTAGGGGCAAGCTCGATTCTAAAACTTCTACAACAGGATTAAGCCTAAGCTTCTCTCAACCCGCTATGGCTCTTTCTGTTCATCACGTAGTTCTGCAGAATCCTCTTCATAATCACCTCCCTAATGGCATCTACCTCCTCGGGCGGCATGAAGAAGTACAGCGTTGTGTAGAACCTCTCGTCATGATACCTGCTGCGCAGTTTTATGTGCACCAGTTCGTGAAGTACCAGGTACCTGATGACGTCCTCGCCGAGGTCCAGCAGGTCCTTATTTATGTATATAGTCCCTGTCGTAATGTTGCTTGACGCTGCCCTCGTCTTATACCTCCTTACCCTAACCTTAACATTATCCCTAATCCCAAGCATGAGGCTATACTCCGAGAGAACCTTCTTAATGATGTCCCTGTAGCTCATGTAGAACCTCACCTTCTATGTAGCTCGCAAGGTTATATGCTACTTGTTTAACATCCTCTGGACTAACCCCCTTAAGGGTATTGAAGAGGTCCTGCAACAGGGCTGTCCGTAACTTCCTTCTATCCCTCTCATAAAACGTTGATGTACGTACTTTTTTATAGTTTTCGATGACCTCTTGGATAATACGCTCGGTATTATCAAGTTTGATGTTCTTATCGCTTACCTGGAACTTGCGTGATAGGAACCTTTTGATATCATACTTGAGCCTCTCCACTAAGCTTAACGCCTCTCTCTCCTTCCTATATGAGATAACCTCTCTTATTAAGCTAGTGAGCTCGTCAATCGTCTTCCTGTTAAGTGCCCTGCTGGTACGCCACTCTTCCTCAAGTTCCTTTAACCTTTCATAGATAACCTCATAGACAGGGTTAGCTGGTTCAAGATCTAGGAATCCCCTAACGGTTAGTAAGGCCTCCGCGGCCACATCCATGGCCTTTTCCATGGCCTTCGGTTCTTGTAAATCGCCCTGAAGGCTACTCACCCTCTTTAAAACCTCCTCCAGGGTGTTGAGGTCTATTGTTAGTTCGCCAGCTAACCCTATGTTAGGTATTGTTGTCCTTTCATGAACAAGCTTAAGCAGATCCTCCCAGAAGCCCTCAGGTAACCCAACACCCCTCGCATAGTGCATGACCCCCTGATAGAGCTTAAGGAGCATCACCAGGTCGTCATGAAAGTCGAGCTTCTTCTCAAATGCGCCCAATGCTTGATATAATTGTTGAGCTCTCTTGATATCACTCATCAGCTTCAAAGCTTCGAGATCATAGTTGACGTAACCCTGGGCCAGCACCAAGGCAGCGTGCCCTAATTCCTCATAGATGTCTTTGTCTTGCTTAGCCCGCGCTATCAAATCATCGACGTTCAACCTAACCTCATGTTCACTGATCCTCACGCCCTTCGCGAGCCTTTGCTTTATACCCTCAATGGTTCTAGCTAACTCGTCATATGCTGTGTGTAATCCAGTAACGCCCCTTTCGAAGAGCTCGCTATGCGTTTCCTTATCTATCAACTCATACTTCTTCAAGGCCTCCTTGACGTTCTCCATTAACCCAACGAAGTCAACTATTAGGCCAAACTGCTTCTCAACATCACCATGCCTGTATGGTCTATTGACCCTTGCAATTGCCTGCAGGAGCCTATGCTCGTAGAGTGGCTTATCGAGGTACATCACCTTGAGCCTTGGGAAGTCAAAGCCTGTTATCAACATATCCGTCACGATTAATATGCGTGGATATTCTTCATCCTTGAATTTCTCCTGAATGCGCCTATTAACCTCCTCCCAATCCTTAACGCCCTCAGGCCCCCTCCACTTATTAAGCAATTCATTCATATAGTTACGTATCTCCTCAGGATCATTATTCGTGTATGTCATTAGGACCTCGCTCCAGCTCTCAGCATCCTTGTCAAACCTTTTGACGAGAGCTTTATCAAGGGCCCTCTTCACCCTAACGCAGGCCCGGCGGCTCGCAGTGACGATAATGGCCTTAAACCTGAAGTCCTCAGTGTCTTCTTTAATTCTATCGGCGATATACTTAGCTATTTGCCTCAGCCTTTTCTTATTCTCTAGGATAACGTTAATCCTATTGAGCCTCTCCTTAATCTCCTCCTTGGTTATATTATTGAGCCTCTCCTTACTCTCCTCCTGGGTTACGGCCTCCTCATCAACTAGGTCATCTAGGCTCCCCACCTCACTGGCATACTTAAGCCAGGACTCCAATAACTCCTTAATCTCCTCCTGGGACACGTTGATCTTCACGTTTCCTATTTTTTCCTGAACAACCTGGTACTTCAATGGTAGTGTGTAGCCATCGCTTATTGAATCCATTATGGAGTACCTGTGCAGGTAATACTCTCCTCTCTTGGGATAGGCGAACCAGTAAAACGTGTTCCTCTCATAACCCATAACGGGTGTTCCCGTGAACGCGAACTTTAAGGCATTGGGGAGTAACCTATTGAGCGTCGCCCCAAGCACACCGTAGAGGCTTCTGTGGGCCTCATCAAGTAGTATAAGTATTTCCCTCTTCCGAATGGGTTGCAGATCATCGAACTCCCCTGGCCTAAATTTTTGCACTAGAGAGACGTAAATTCCTCTAGCAACGCTTTGTCCCTTCACCTCTCTCTCCTTAATATCCCTCAGGATGTCCTTCAGCTCCTCTATGGACTCTATGGTCTTTACGTACTCCTGGAAATACTCCGCGTAAATATCCTTAATGAACTCATCATGAAGCTGCCTCTGAAGCTCTCTCCTATCGACGATGAAGAAGACTATAGGGTCCTTGTCGTAAAACCTCTTGAAGAACTGATAAGCAATATAGAACATTATGTAGGTTTTACCGCTGCCCTGCCACTGCCATATAAGTCCCCTATTCCTGTCGTCTATTCCCTGTAGGTAGCTAGTCACTCTATCAATAGCTTTAACCGTGGCCCAGTACTGATTATACCTGGGGACAACCTTCTCATCCTTCCTCGGCCCCTTATAGAAAGTGAACCACCTCAGGATATCGAGGACTCTAGATCTGTCCAGCAGGTCAAGTATATCATATTTATCGTTAGGGTCGCGCCACCTACCATACCACCTATCCTTACCCCTGTACACGCTGGACATCGGCATGTAAACGGAATTCTCATCAGTAGTGTAAACCACGCCGATCTGCACGTACTTAAAGAGGTCCGGAGACTCCCTCTCATACCTTAACAGCTGGTTATAACCCTCGCTGATCGCCCTTTCACCAAGCCTGAAGGGATCCTTAACCTCGATCACCAGAACGGGAATGCCGTTAATGTAAAGAACGACATCTGGTTTGTTGGGTTTTACTTCACCAGGGAATGCCACATTTCTGCATGCCATAAATACATTGTTATCAATATTTTCGTAGTCGATCAGGGTAACGTGAACAAGCTTTCTACCCTCCTGTACGAATAACCCGTCTCTCAGATACTCAAGAAACTTATAGGGTTCAGACTTGATAATCTCGTCCTTAACCTTACCTAACACGTCGTCTACTTTATCCCCTAAACCCTCGTTGACCAAAGCCTTTTCATTCAATTTCCTAAAACTCCCCTCAAAAATCTCATTCAGTATCGGGCTAGCGACAACCTCACCCTCAGGAGGGCACTTCTCCCTAGCCCTCCTCCAGCCACGCTTTTCAAGCTCCTCCAAAAGCCTGCCTGTAATCTCATCCTCACTCATGCAACTATCCCCACATCCCTAACATCACCTATTACCCTAACTCTACCAGTCAAGAGAACACTCATCAAACCCCTCCTCAGACGCAAAAGCCTCTCTTTCTCTTTACGATAAAGCTCGATGGCTTTATCAATCATAGAAAGGATTTCGACAATTTTTTGTTGTTCGTGAAGAGGAGGAAGTGGAATCTTTATTTTCTTTATATTCTTAGCATAAAGAGCACCAAGTGTTGTAGCTGAAGAAAGAGTTATAAGCTGGGACTTAATGGAAGAATGATAATTTATTAGGAGAGATAGATATTTTGGTGATAACAAACTTATTTTTACCCTAATATATGCTAAATTAGTATGAATTATTCCTCTCTCAGCTCCTTCAGGAAAGACTGCTGAGTAGCCAATGGAACCTCTGATCGTAAGCAGAACATCACCTGGTTTGACTTCCATGTTTTTTAATTGTTCAAACTTATCATAGCTTATATATAAGTTTCCTAATGAAAAATCATTTTTTAAGACATTTTCCTGTGTATAGACTTTTATGCCACTTTCAGAGAGCTCGCTTTTCTTTAACTGACTACCAAAAGGACCTGTTCTAATCGTTAGCGACACATCTTCTAAGCTAACAACCTTCCACTCCTTCGGTATTTCACCAATTTCCGTGTCTTGAAATTCTGTTTCTTTATAAAACGTTAACTTGCCATTCTCCTCCCTAACCCTAATCCTTCCTGTCAGTAGTTCATTTAATAAGGCCCTCTTCATCCCCTCAAGCTTAGCAACAGCCCTATCAACAGTCTCAATACCACTATCAATTATTGAAAGAATATCAACAATCCTTTTTTGTTCTTCTAGGGGAGGTAAAGGTATGTAAACTTCTTCTACTTCAGCTTTAGTTATTCCACCTATAATACCATGGAATAAAGATTTAATTTGATTTTGAAATATATTGGAGATTATTATATAATATAAGAATTTTTGATCTACATTATATCCTCTAATTATAAATAAGTGTTCATTTACAGCAACTTCTTTGGCAGGTAATTTTTCGACAAATGCAGCTTTTCCTGTGGTAGCACCATCTTTTACTAATAATATGTCTTTTTCTTTTACCTTTCCTGATTTCAAACTATTGTAAAATTCTTTAGAAATATATTTTGATGGGTTAAGGATTAATTTTCCATCTAATGATATATTTTCGCCACCAAGACTTATGACTTCTCCGGCTTCTTTTCCACCACCCTTTTCTCTTTTACCAGTTTCTATTTTTGCAATTTCTCTTAATTTCTTTATTTCCCAATCCTTAGGAAACTCACCAATCTCTGTCTCCTGGAACTCTGTCTCTTTGCGGAACATCATGGTCGTTCACCCAGGGCTTTAGTTATTTCGTTCATGATGTGGTTTACTTTATTCGTGAGTTCCTGTCTTTCCTGCTCTATCCTCTTCAGTTCCTCCCATTCACTAGCTAAGTCGATGCTCTCCTCTTCCCCTATTGGCGTTACGTATAGTGTTACGTTGAGGTTGTAGTCATACTTCCGCATCTCCTCTATTGGGACTATCCTTGAGAAGCCGGGTACCTCGGCGAATTCCCTGTAGGCCTTGGTGATTTTATCTATGTTATCCTCACCGAGCATGTTTAGTCTCCTAACTTCTGGGTGTGGTTTGTACTCGTTACTTGCGTTTATGAACAGTATCTTACCTCTCCTCTCTTGTGGTTTACCCTTATTGAGGACTAATATGGCACCGGGGGCTTGGGTGTTGTAGAATAGTTTCTCAGGGAGTAGAATTACGGCTTCTACCAGGTCTTCGTTGATCATCTTACTCCTTATCTCCCTTTCCTTTCCGCCTCTAAATAACGCTCCTTGGTCTATTACCACGACTGCCTTCTTCCTTGCTGTGTATAGCATTAGTTGTATCCATGCCCAGTCCGCCGTGTTGTTCGGCGGATAACCATACTTGTAGATTCTTCTTAATTCTGGTTTACCTAGCTTATCTTCCCCGTAACCATCTTGGTTCCATGGTGGATTAGCTATGACGTAGTCAGCGCCTAGGTCCCCTAATTCCTTCAGGAATTCTGGGTTTATGAGGCTGTCCGCGAATAATATCTTTGCGTCCGTCCTTATCCCGTGGAGGAGCAGGTTCATTTTTGCAACGGCGACCATTAATTCATTCCTGTCCTGCCCGTAGAGCTTTAACGATGGATCCTCATCTTTCAGTTTCGCCTTAACTTGGTTATATGACTCTATGAGCATCGCCGCTGAGCCACATGCAGGGTCTACTATCGTGCTGTTATTCTCAGGGTCCATTAACCTAACCATGAGTCTTATAATCTCCCTTGGGGTGTAAGTCTCTCCCTCCTTAGCCTTTGTTGGGGCGAAGTATGACAATATCCATTGGTAGGCGTCACCTATTACATCATAGTCGATCATGCTGAAGTCATACTTATCGAATAATTGCACCAGGTTCACGAGAATCGGTCTTAAATCCGGCTTGTTTGCTAGTGTGGAGAAGCCAACTCTGTCTATGACCCTCCTCAGCTCTCCTAGGCTAATACCCTCCTCAGTTTTATTTAGCTCTATTATTTGGCTTAAGGCTAGTTCAATATTTTGAATTGTTTGAGGGTTTCTAGTCACAACATTCCACGTGAGCAGTCTTTTGCCGTGTTCATCATAGAGTTTCAAGTACTCTTCGTTGGCTAGGATGTAAGCCTGCTCATCAGCGTATCCCTCGCTCTTATACTTAGAAACTATGCTAATCCACTTATCGCTCACGACCTTGTAAAACAGTAGGAGGAGTATAGATTCATACGGTACGGCGGTCCTAATGATGTCAGCGGCGCTCTTCAGAAGCCTTATTAGATCATCCTTACCAGGCGTTTTAGCTACATTACCGCCTGTTATCGTAAACCTGTAGAGCGTTTTGCCATCGCTGGTTTCGCCAACACGCTGCAGCAGGCCTATCTTCAGTAAGGGCGAAATTAACTTGTATATGTTATCTATGCTTCTTCCAGCCTTAGCTAAAACTCTCTGAGCGTCATCAGCGGTGAAGGCATTGTCTTTAAACTCATTGTAAAGTATGAGGGAGTACTCCCTAACCCACGGGAGCTCAATACTCGACAGCTTAACCCACAACTCTAGGGTCACGTGGGCTACCCAATTTTTCTTCTGGGTAGAAGCCTTAAATGCTTTTCCCACAGCTTCAGGGAGTAAGCCTGCGAGCCAAAAGCCTATCTGGCTTAGAGCCGAGGCCTGTCAGGGCAACAGCTGTCCTTTATCTGAACAAATTTGTATGGAAACCCATTGAGGAGGCTGACAGCGACAGGCACGTTAAGGGAGCTATGGCGTTGATGTCCACTAGGCCCTAACGGGCCGCATCCTCCTCGCTACTAGCTTAAAGATGCCCACAGCTGCTAGAGTAGCCACCGCGACCCCTATAGGCGTCACCACCAGGCCGTCGGTCAGCCCACAGCCTCCGTACACCAGGTAGGCCGGCCAGGGAAGGAGGCCCCTGAGCTCGGCCACGCAAGACAGCGCTACGGCAAAGGTGTCAGCGAGGAGCGAGAGGGCCAGGGCCGTGACGTAGGCCTCCGCGGCCAGCCAGAGCCCGGCCTTCTCTGCCAGCGAGTGAAGCGGCTGGCCCCTCGGCCTCATGACCTGCATCGCGGCCACGAGTGGCACCGCGTAGACGAGGCAGAGGGCCAGGACTGCCGCTACTGTTGCTGAGCCCCTGACTGCCAGGAGGGAGGCCACTGACGGCGAGGCCAGCGGGAGCAGGGCGCTTATGGCCAGGAGGGAGGCGGCAGCGTAGGCCAGGAGCCTGGCGACGCTTATGCCCCTCGCGGCGAAGGGCAAGAGGGCCCCAAGGCCCCTCGCCCTCAGGGCGACGGCCAGCAGGGCCGCGGCTGCCATAGGGACCAGCGAGCCGAAGACGTCAAGGCCAACGCGTAGGTCCCCACACCTCAGCCAGATCACGTACTGCGCAAGGGGGCGGCCGAGGAGGCGCTGAAGGGGCGACGGCCATATGACCGGCATGAAGGCCACGAGCGTGAGGGAGAACGCGAGGAGGAAGGCCAGGGAGAGGGCCTGGCTGTGGCCTTCTCCTCCGCGCCCTTCCCCTATAGCCCCGTCCTGGGTCTCCCTGGACTCCCTAGGACCCGCCAAGCCCTCCCTCCTTGGGGCCTCGGCCCTCAGGGCTTAAGGTGTTGCCTTGGGGGCCGCGCGGACTTCGTTGGCTCCCTATTTAACACGCGCCCGGTGTCAGCATTTTAACGCCGCAAGAGGGCCCCTCGCGGGCCCCGAGTTGAGGTGGAGGGACGAGGGCGAGGGGGCTAAGGGCACGCCGACCCTCTGCGACGAGCTTGACGACCTCTGCAGGCTCAACGAGAGGGCCATCATGGCCCTCAGGCCTGGGCTCCTGGACGCTCTTGACGCCATGATGGAGGACCTCCTCGGCTTCCCCGACGTGAAGGGCTACGCTATGAGCGAAGTGGTGAGCGCCGTGGTCTCTACCTACGCGTATGAGTCCATACGCTCAGCGCTCAGGTGCTCCCTCCCCTCCCTTTACCTGGGCCTTAGGCTGACCCTGGGCTCCCTGCTCGTCGGCCTGGTTGCTGACCTGGCCTTGAGGGGACCAGCAGCAGAGGCAAGGCTCAGGAGGGCCCTTGAGGAGGGGGTCAGCCCCAGGGAGTTCGCCAGGGGAGAGGCGTACAGGGGCCTTAGGAGAAGGCTCAACGAGGCCCTTGGGTGGCTGAGGGGTGAGCTTGGGGCCGAGCCGGCTGACTTCATCTACAGGGCCTACGTCACCCTTTCGAGGCCAATCCAGGTCGCCCCTGGCAGGGGGAAGGGGGCGCTTGCGGAGGCCATGAATGACGTGGTTGGCCTCCCCCCGTCGATAGGCTCATGCCTTGACTACGAGGGGGGCGAGGAGGGGGCCCTGGGGAGGCTCCTGAGGAGGATGCACGTGGCCGTAGACCTTGCGAGGCTCTCCAACGGCATGGTCCTCTACGCCTGGGGCTACCTGACAAAGGCCGTCGACGAGGAGGCGCTGGAGGACCTAAGGGAGTCAATTGAGGAGGCCCTGAACGACCTGAGGGAGGCCAGGAGGGACGAGGAGGGCGAGGGCTAGCGGCCAGGCCTTTCCTTAGGCCCTCAGCCGGCCTGCTGGGGGCGCCTGGTGACCCCACTTACGGCGTCATGGTTATCTCCAACTGGGAAGTCCTTGTCATTCAGGACAGGGAAGGGCCAGAATGACGTAGAATGACGACATGACCGCACGATGTGTTTATTACCTCTGTCGTCGCCTCCTTTTGTTAGTGAATCGCAACACGTGGAGATATGTTAGTAGTTCAGAGGACCTGAAGAGAACCATACAGGGAGTCATAGCCGGTATAGTGATCATCATAGTCGGCGTAGTAAGTGCCAGCGTTGCGGCAGGCGTTGGCAACTACATAATACAAGCTCCAGGTCAGGGTTCACAATACCTGCATCTGCCAACTACGTTGCTCCCATCGAAAGCCTGGCGAGCTCAGCGCTCCTGATACTGAGGACAGCCTCCAAACCACCAGTCCTCATAGGGATCATACTAGCAGTCGTCGGGATCGTAGTGGTCCTGCTGAAGCGTTATGACGGCCTCAGCGTGTAAAGCCTTCAACACACCGGGTAAACACTTCCTTGAGACGTCCACGAGCACCGGGAGCCTGAGCCCCCTATCCTCTGTATGCTTGTATTAGTAACAGAAGCGTAGTGGAGGCCTCTGAGGGCCTTAAGCCCCACTAAGTTGCTCTTCGCGGCTACTTAGGCGTTTTCAACTAGAGGCGGGCTGAGATTTACTCAAGGGACACGCGTATTTCCTCGCTGATCACCCTCTTGATGGCGCTAAGCACCTTGGAGCCAAACTCGTCTGCGTGGCGGACGGCTAGCTCCTCTGCTTTGTCCTTCTCTTCGCCCACCCCGTGGACGAGGTTGTTTCTAACCTTGTTGATGCTCATATTGCCAAGCTTGTAATAGCCGTCTAAATACTTGTTACTGAACTCCTTGCACCACTTGTTACTGAACTCCTTACTGAACTCCTTGCACTTCTTACCCTTGATCGCGGCTAACATCTCGCAGGCGAAGTAAAACTTCAGGAACCTGTCTACAGGGTCCTCGTCCTTTAGCCCAGAGACCCACCACCTCACAACTCTCATCAGCTCATTAGCAGTCTCGTCCTTCTCCTTGGCCTCGCTGACGGCCTTCTTGAGCTTTAGACCGATCTCAATGGCGCTCTTAACCTTGTCCTCAGGTATTAAATCCTGAAGAGTGTAAGAGAACGAAACGTTTAGCTGTAGAAGGGTGTCTACTCTCAGCCCTTTGTCGTCTTTTGATTGAAGTGGCTCTAAACGTACGTCCTCGACCTCAAAGGCGTAGCCGAGCCCTAAGCTTAAGCCATAGGCTATCAGCTCGGCCTTCTCCTTGGCTTCCCTAAGCGCTAACTTGCGGGCCTCATTATAGTTTTCCGCCTCCACGTTAAAAGAGAACGTCATACTGTACCTCCGAACGCCGGCGCGTCTCTTAACGTCAGCTTCCTCACCCTTGTCAGTATTGCCTTTACCCTCGTCAATCTTTTCACACCTATTGACGCTGATGCCCTCTATTGTGAACGGCGTCTGAGGGCACTTGAGCTCAGCCACCTGTTCACCGTTGGCAGTAACTTTTCGAAGAAAGGCCCTTAGCACAACGGTGGCGGTAGCCTCGTACAGCATGCAGGTCCCCTTTATAACTTGCAGGTATTACCATTAGTGCTTTACATGGCTTGCGGCCGTTGAGGCGGGCCCGCCCAACTGTCATTGTTGCCGCTCCTGGCGGCACACAGACGCAACGATCGCGATAGGCGTCGCCAGCGCGTATGTCTTAGTGCGAGTCAAAGGCCCTCGGAGTCTCGCACAGACCTGGGGTAAGAGCTGTTAGCCCTAGGAAAGGGTTGTGGGATACGAGGCTAAGCGGGAAGGGCCCTAGCCCTGGCTGGGATATAATTAGGTCACCTGGTGGCATTGCGGCACTTACGAGACACGCCCTCAAGCAGCACGTAGACGTCCTCCGCGCGCCTCTTCTGGGCCGTGACTAAGGGTATGTCGCCGTCTTTGTTAGTTACGCATGGGTCAGCGCCGTGCTCCAGAAGCAGCGAGGCGACGTCGATGTGGCCTCTGTATGCCGCTGCGTGAAGTGGGGTGTTGCCCTCATTGTTTTTGGCGTTAGGGTCAGCGCCAGACTCGAGGAGGACCTTGACAACGTCTGCGTGCCCCCTATACGCCGCCACGTGGAGTGGTGTGTTGCCGTACCTGTCCTTTGCTTCAATACTGGCGCCGTACTTTATGAGGACCTTGGCGAGCTCTGAGTAGTTTTCGTGCGCCGCTATGTGAAGGGGCGTGTAGCCTTCAGGGCCCTTAACGTTTGGGTCAGCCCCGTGCTCCAGCGCCCTCATGACCTTATCGATGTCGCCCTTCTTGGCTGCGTCGTAGAGCTCCACGTTCCACCTGTTCCAAGGCTTCCACGGCTGAGCCCTGCGCCGCCACAGCGCCGCCACAGCCGCTATGACGGCTAAGGCGATTACGATAGCAGCCACGTATAAGGTGCTAGCGCCCGCGGGCGGAGTTGACATCGTACCTGAAGCCCATTTTCAACTCTTTTATTAAAATGTAATATTTATGCTTTACATGGCTACAGTCTTGGCGGGTTTTCCTCCTATGGTAACAATGTCTCGCGCTAGTTCGTGGGGGCAGCCTCTTAAGGTACCGTTAGGCCTTCGGGTCCATGTTACTGGGGTTACTGAGCCCAGTTATTATTCTCACTTAACGCTAGGCCCAGGGCTAATGACGCGCTCCGACGCTGGCTCCCTGCACCAGCCCCCTGAGCTCCTGGCTGCACTCGAGCGGGTCCCTGCCCAGGCAGAGCCTAAGGGCCTCCCCCACCCTCACGGCGTCCCTGGTCTCCCTCACGTTGTGGGTCCTCACGGCGTCGGCCCCCATGAGGACGGCTATGGCCTCGGCCCCCACGGAGGCGAACAGCCTGTCCTCAGGCGGGGCGGGCCTGCGCATGAGCCTCTCAAGGAACGACTTCCTTGAGACGCCCACGAGCACCGGGAGCCCGAGCTCCCTCCTTATCCTCTGTATACCTGTTATTAGTATGGAGTCCCAGGAGTACCACGGGTACGCCTCGTCGCCGTGCCTTAGGTCGCCCCGAATTGGCTCGCCGCCCGTGATGACCGGGTCGAGGCTCAGGGGACCGAAGCCGACCCCTGGGTCAACCACTACCCTCTCAGGGCCTATGCCTGCCCCCTCGGCGACCTCAAGGCTCTCCCTGAGGGCCCCTATCACCCTCTCGAGCGGGCTAAGCCCCCTCCTAGGCTCCCTCTCCCTGGCGACAACTATGACGGAGGCCCCGCTGTCGGCGACTACCTTAGCCATCGCCGGGTCCCCCTTGAGGCCAGTGACGTCATTTATGACGTCAGCTCCCAGCCTCAGGCACTCCTCCGCGACCCTGGCCCTGAAGGTGTCAACTGATATCACAAGGTTGGAGTAGGCGTCCCTGACGGCCTTTATGGCGGGCCTCAGCCTGCCCAGCTCCTCCTCGGCGCTGACGAGAGTCCTGTCGTATGGAGCCGTCGACATGCCCCCAGGTCAACTATGTCGGCCCCGTCCCTCACCATGGACTCCACGGCCCTCAGGACGTCGTCAACTGCGGCCCTCACGGAGCCCTTGTAGAAGGACTCCGGGCTGAGGTTTATGACGCCCATTATCCTCACGGGCTCGCCGTCGCCCACCCAGACCCTGCCGAGCCTTGACCTCAAGGCAGCCCCAGCTGGCCAGGGCTAAGGGCGCTTTTGAGGACGCATTAACTCCCCGGTTAACAGCTACTCCAGCTCCTCCTGTCCATAAGCCTGTAGACCGCATACGTCAGGGCGAGCTGGATAAAGACTTGGGCCGTGAGGTATTACCAGGCGAGGGGCCAGCCGCCGAGCTCAGGTCCTTATAAATGACGGCTCTCTCACGTAATTTGCAGATCTAAAGCCGCAGATCCCTAGGAGTTTACTCGTGGCGTAACTCTTAGGCGCCTTTATTAGACCTAACGGGCTCTTTCAGCAGGGGGTCTTCCATGCTGACTTCTGAGAGGGAGCTAGTGCTTGGAGGCGTGGGAAGGGTAGAGCTGTCAGACGGCGCAGTCCTGCTGCTGAAGGTCATGGTCGTCCATGTGAAGGAGGCGGGCTTCTCACCCTACGGCGGCGTCAGCTTCGACGTGAAGGCCGTAGCTGACATTACCGTTGGCTCAGTGCCAGACGAGCTTAAGGAGAAGGTAAGGAACAGGCCCGTCTACTACCTGTGGCAGGAGCCACCCAGGGACGGCTGGGAACTTGTTGACATAAAGGGGCAGGAGCCAGCCGTCATAGAGACCACCGTGAACACCTCAAGGGGCCCCTTCAGCGTCAGGGTGGTCACCGAGGCGTTGATGGTGGCCAGGAACCTGAACTATAGGACCCTCGCCGGCGAGCCTGTTTACGTGGCCTTCTGGATATACAAGGTCTCCTGGAGGCCGGCGGAGCGGAGGTGATCAAGGTGACTCAGGAGCCCGCTCAGCTCGCGTTGACCTTAGGGGGGCCTCAGGGCCGCGGGTCCTTCGCAGGCCTACCAGCTGGGTCCTCCTTATCTTTACAGCAGCCGCTGATAGCGCAGCTACAGACAGGCCAGCCCCCGACAGCCACGCTCTTCGTAGGTCACGGGCCGCAGGCAGGCCAGCCGTATTATAGCAACATAGTTGCGACGCCAGCAGCGTTTGGCATAATGCTGCAGACAGGCCAGCCCCCGACAGCCACGCTCTTCGTAGGTATCGGCGAGACTGTTGACGAGATTAAGAGACGCGTGATAAGGGAGCTTGAGAAGAAGCTTGAGAAGCTTGAGCCCAAGCTCTCAAGGATAAGCAGCGAGGAGATCGTGAGGCTCATACGCGAGGACAGGGAGGGGAGGGACTAAGTGATTGTATCTCTTTGACGCCAACGCCATTGTAGAGCTTGCCAAGAAGAGGTGCCTAGGACCTCTCGCTTACGGCGTGACGCTCGACCTAGCCGTTTACGAGACCACTCAGGCTGTCTGGAAGGAGTACTCGCGCATTAGGGACTCCCCCTTGCACTTGGACAGGGAAGCCGCCGGTGAGCTCTTAAACGTCATGAGGGAGGTCTTTGATAATGTCATCAGGCTCGCGAGTATCAGGGGCCGTGAGGCCAACGTGTTTGAGCTTGCTGTCAACGAGGGGATAACGGTCTACGACGCCGCCTACCTTTACTACGCGGCCGAGAACGGGTTGGCGCTCGTTACAAATGACAAGAGGCTTCGGGAAAAGGCAGGGCGATACGTTAAGACGATGAGTGTTGACGAGCTCCTGTTACAGCTGGGCGGCGCTGATAAGGTCTGTAAAGGGGCTAGCCCAGCGGGCCCTAGGCTGACTCAAACCTGATAGCAGCAGCTTAAGTTACGCTTAGCGCCATAGGGGCTGACCGTTGACGAGCTCTGTCAAATAACATCAGCTTGGCCTTCGGGAACGCTTTCTCAGCCTGAGACCAGGTACCCGAGCACCCTCGAGCGCCGCTGCCTGGCGTTGACGTTAATCAACAGGTACCTCTCAAGGGCTGGCAGGGGCCTCGAGAGGGCCACCTCAGCAGTGCCGTCCCTCAGCGTCAGCGACGCGGGCACGGGGGCGCCGGCCCCCACGACGTGAACGCCTCCGGACTGGGGCACGTCAGACCAGGGGTATATGATGGCCCTCACGCTGAGCCTCTGGGCCACCCGGGAGGGCTCCGTCACTAGCGCGTAGGACCCCTTGAGCTCCTCCACCTCAGCACCCTTGATGGCGAAGCCCACCATCACGCCGGGGCCAACCGAGTCCTGCTCCTCGTCGAGTACCTCTATGCTCCTGACCTCGACCTGCCTCATCGAGGGCAGGGCGTAGAGCCTGTCGTGGGCGTAGACCTTGGTCTTCGTGTAGCCCAGCACGACGGGGCCCACGCCCTTGACGTTGAAGGCCCTGTCAACGTAGACGTAGCCCTCGTCGCGCGAGGTTATGTTCATCGCCCCCTCAAGGAGCGCCCTGGCGAGCTCCCCCTCGTCAATGGCCTTCAGCCTGAGCCCGCTCTTCCTTATGATACTATCTGCGGCCCCGTTGGCTGAGGCCACCAGCCCCAGCTGGGCGGGGGAGGCGTCAACGGCGCTTATGAGCTCCCCGTCCCGCCAGTCCAGCTCATGGCCTGTGGCCACGACCCCTACGTCAGCTATGGAAAAGGCTGCGGCCACGTCCATCACGCTGG
>Ga0080005_129836_pt1 | contig 17277 bp, 12 predicted proteins | sample JossMetagenome_2_FD_69208 | JGI IMG/M metagenome (GOLD analysis project Ga0080005, IMG submission 69208) | Hot spring sediment microbial communities from Joseph's Coat, Yellowstone National Park, USA - JC3_ASED (SPADES assembly) (version 2) | ecosystem: Environmental > Aquatic > Thermal springs >... | reverse complement strand
CCATAGTAATAAGAAAAAGCACCTACATCGACCCACGAACAATCGCGACACAGTCCCAAAAAGCCGCAAACGACCTACCACAACACATCAAAAACCACCTAAAAAACCCAGACACCCACATACAACTCATAATCGCACACCCAAACCAAACACCACAACAAGTAATACAGCTAATCAAGAGCCAGTCATATTAAGTGAAAGAAAAATCCTAAACTATGAGGAAGCCTTTTTCTCACTTTGAACAAGAAAAGAACAAAAAGCTGTAATTCTTCGCAATTTAGATTTTTTATCTAACAAAGCGATAAAGCTTAATATTTGATAATACAAACTTCTTAATAGAGGGACATGCGTCTGCTCCAGGGCATTTTAAGTTTAGATTCCATAGGAAAGCTCCGAGAAATAGTTGAAACATCCAAGAATGAACGTGAATTCTGCGAGCTCCTGGCAAATCATTTAGGAGCAAGAGCCCACACAGTAATCAACGGTGTAGAAGCAGATTTGTCGATAGACACAGAAGCCTGCGAAGTAAAGCTGTATCCTTCAAGGTTCTACAGTGGCTTTGGCCAAGCGCTAGCACTTGTACACATAGCAGGATTCAAAGATGTATGTGTCTTCCACGTCGTAAAGTCAATTAGTGAAGAATACATGGAAAATTTGAAGAAGCTTTGCACTGCAACCAATCTCAAGGCATGCGTATATTCAGAGGTGAGCGGTTTACATGTCATCAACATGTAAGGTTGTATCTTTTGTATCTGCGTCTGGCGGCGTTGGAAAAACAACACTAGCAATATTCCTGGCAAAGTGGCTCATTGAGAAAAGGCTTGTCTCGCCACTAAAACTGCTAATACTAGACCTTGACCCCACAGCTGGGCTAAGCCTTTCTTTGATGGACGAAGATAAATATGACGACAGTCTTACAAAAGGGTCCACCCTGGTTAACCTTTACAGAGATTACAACAAAGGCTTGATTACGAGAAAAATTAGCGACTACGTGACGCCGGTAAAACATGAAGGTGCAGAGCTTAACATTCTACCTCCAGGAGAAGACTTAGAACAAATTGTGGAAGAACTCTGGAATACCGGGCGTCCAGGCCCCGAGTTTCGAGAACTCCTAGAGAAAAGCGGAGCATACAACTTTTACGACTTTATAATTATTGATAGTGCCCCCTTCTTCGATGTACGCTACACGGTTTTGAGCATATATGCTGCTACACGATACGTAGTCGTCCTAAGACCATCCATAGTAGATTCCAGGAGAACAACCAGGATGTTGAGAAGACTCATGAAATACGCAAAAGATTTTGGGCTGTCGACCCCAGACTATATGGCAAGGTTTCTCGGAGTCATTAATCTAGCTAAGTCAGGAACAATAGAAGCAGATGCACTTTTAAACCTAAACTTCGTAGGTGTAAAACCAAGCAAAGGCTTTAACCTACTCAAGCATCCCAGTGATGAGAGACGCAAAAACCTAGAAAAATCAATTGAAGGACTTAGAAAGGTCATCAATCTCTCTAACTACGTACTACCCCTAAGCGCAGACATATCACGGCTCGAATTCAAAGAGATAATGAAAAAAGAAGGAAAAAGCGATGATGATCTACCAACCACAACGAAAAACCTCTTAAAAGACATATGGTCACACGCCACATGCCAAAACAAGCATAACATAAACCCAACGAGAACTCCATGAAACTGACAACTAGAATATATGATCCCTTAAGCCTAAAACACACAACCTATCACAAGCTTGACCGCTGTATCCCCTGCCATCCACAACTCGATGCAAAATAACGAAACGCCTCTCTTATCATCTCCTTATTCAGGCTGGGATAATAGTCCCTAACAATCTCCTCTATAGATACGCCGGCCCAAGAAGTTCAACAACATCACTAACCAGAACACTGGTCCCCTTAAACACAGGCTTACCATGACAAACCCCGTCATCAACAACATATCGACCAATCTCTAGCCTCGTACCCACATGTCTCTACACTTCATCAGTATAAAAACCTTAAACAGGAAAGCACAAGCAAAACACAACTTAATGCTTGCGCCCTCGAAACCTTCTCTCCTCAACAAAGAAAAATTTATCACAAGACTACCCTTATTAAACAACGACCTTTAGCGCGCGCTATGGCCCGACTACCCCTACCCCGATCGACCTCTAGCATCTGCATCTCGTGGACCCTAACATTGTCAACAACATTAATACAAGCTGAACCGAGGGCCCGGCACAGTTGCCTATAGTAGGCTACCACACCGAGATTCTCGCCAGCCCAGTTGATAATTACAGAAAGCACCATAAAAGCTTTATATAAAGAAAGAAAAAAGCTCACATGGACTACTTAACGGCATTAGTACTCGGCGTCGTGCAAGGCGTCGCCGAGTGGCTCCCCATAAGTAGCAAAACCCAGATAATGCTTGTCACACAGATACTACAAGGGGCCTCCCCACAGTTCACCTACTCACTTGGCCTCTTCCTAGAGGCTGCCTCCGTCTTAGCCGCGTTGATCTACTTCAGGCGGGTATACATCAAAATCCTACAAGGCTTTTACAGCGACACAGAAGGGAGGAAATGGCTGACCTACATCATTGTAACCACCGCACTCACAGCACTCGTCGGAATCCCCCTATACTACGTAGCGAAGAAGAAGCTCCTCGCCGGAGTGGAAGCCGGATGGCTCATGACGGCGCTAGGAGCCGCCGTAATCCTCAACGCCGTATTACTCCAGAAAGCAAGGAGAGCCGCAGGGCTCAAAACCTTCAACGACATGACCCTAAGCCACATGGCGCTAGTGGGGCTGGCACAGGCGCTTTCCGTCCTCCCCGGCCTCAGCAGGTCAGGCATGACCACCACAACCCTCCTACTGCTGGGCTACAGGCCCGACGAGGCCTTTAAAGCGTCCTTCGTACTAGTGCCCGTGGCGGGGCTCGGAGCCACAACGCTAGCCTACCTCTCCGAGAAAACCACTGTGGTCACCCCAGAGGCACTAGCCGCCCTCGCCATAGGCGTCGCGGTTAGCCTAGTCACAATAAAAGCTCTACTAGAGTTTGCAAAAAGCAAACACGTAGCCTTAGTCAACTTCGTAGTCGGGACACTGGCCATAGCCGGCGGCCTTATAAGAGTTCTCGTCGGCTAGCGCCGCGTCGCATCTTCTCGCCCCGTATAAGTAGGGCCTCCAGCGGGACCTGAAGCCACTCTACTGAAACCTGGTTCTAATTGGTCTTCAGCTCCGGCCCAAAGTCCAGCGAGGTGAAGACCACTGTGCCAACCACCAAAAAGCCGGAGCGCTAACCACAGCAAATAATACAAGTTAAACAATATTAGCAAGGATAAAAATTATCTTTTCAACCTTGACTTAGAAACTTATCTAAGCTAGGATCATCATCGTTTAAAAGTATCTCGCGCACCAAGTCATCTATCTCTTCTATAATATCCTTCAACCTTGACCTTATATCTCTTCTAATGGTTGCAACCTCCTGTGGCATAAGGACACCTCTTTCCTCAAGTTTTTTGTCATAACCATGGTTCGCCAGAACGATGGGCAATAAATTAAAGGCCTTACTCGTTGCCTTTTCGCCCAGGCTGGAAAGCTTCTTATGAATTGTTTTTTTGCTGTTAAATTTTTCAATCGGAAACTCTAAGGGCTTCTTGTGTATATCTCTTTCGCCGAATTCACCTTTTGACTGCATTGGCTTAATCAACTCGTCGAGAACATTCGAATTAAGAAATGCAACCAGATAGTAAGCTTCATCCAGATTTTTTGTTTCATAATGATACAACGTGCTCTCAATTATTACACCGTTAAGCAGGGGATTTTCTTTAAGTATTTTGTTCATATCAACAACGGTGGCTGCGAGGTTCGTTCCTGAACGTAAATATACAACTCTATATTTAGCTGAAGGATCTTGGCTAGATAGCTTATGTTGCCAGTCTAACCATTCGTATATTGATGCTTTAGCTAGTTTAAGGCCTCTAGATTGGTTCCACACATCTTCAGTTTTCTTAAGCCAATTTGCTAAATTGTAAAATCCTTTCTCAAGAGCCATTTCCCTTGTTAAGAGTTGAAAACTTCTACGTGTTTCTTCTTCTTGTTTTCTTTTCTCGGGTGCTAGCAATGGCAAAACCGCGATTGTAGGCGGCAGATGGCAAAATGGCATAACCTCTGCGCTGGTAAGAACACCATAAATAAAGCTTGTCTCGACTGGTAGTGGCGGAATCTCTATTTCTAACTTGCCTCTGAGTTTAACCCTCCTGCCAGTTGTTACTATGACCTGGTTTTCATGTTTTTCAATTATATCTACGAACCAGCATGCCTGTGGAACTATTGTTGCTCCTTGTTTAAAATACTTGTAATAATAGCTTTTTTCCTGTGGAATTTTCAACAATTTATAATCTAGCCATGTTCTCGAACCAAGTGTATTAAGGTACAGCTTCTCGGTGGTGTACGTTAAATATCCGTCTTTCATCGCATCTCCTAATGGAATTATCTTGTGTCTTTCTCTGGGTAATCTCCCTCTGACGACGATAGCATCTACTGGATAAGATGTATTATTTCCCTTCACTGCGATTAATGCGCATGCTGGGACATAGAATAAAGGTTCCACATCTTCACAGTCAATTATCTTAAGGATCCTGTAATCAATACGTAGTGTACGGATTGGATTTTCAACTTTTCCTTTACGAATCTTATCGTGTTGATCGGAACTAAAGATAGATCTAGGCAAAACAAAGCCAATTCGACCATTGTCTTTCAAGTAGAGATCCATAGATCTCACGAAAAAGAGCGTAGCTATCTCTAGATGCGTTATTAGATGTTCCTCGGTTACAAGCCTGTAGTGCTTTGTAACTAAATCTTTTATCTTTTCTTGATAAAGAGGGTTAGTCAGGTTTCTATATACAATCCATGGAGGATTGCCAACAACATAATCAAATTTGCCTTTAAACTTCTTCGAAGTAAAGTAGTCCCTTATACGGTTTATCCAAAATGAATCATTTCCTTTGCTCTTAAGCTCAAGCAGAGAATCATAGAATCTGCCCAGGATGCTTAACCAGGCTTTTACCTCGTTTTCTTCGAGGTCGCCGGCAATGTATTTTTTGAAAGTCTCCTGTACCTGTGGGTTATTGCTCGGCAAGTCTCTCTGAAGCAATAATGCAACCTCTAACAAAAATTCGTCAATATTTACAGTCTCCACGAATTTAAGAGGCAGGATGAATTCCCCAACTGCGGTCGGTATCTTTACAACCTCTACGTAGACATATTTTCCGTGCTCATCCACCTTTTCTGTCAATTTATCCTTGAGCTCTTCAACTGTCAGGATCGAGTTCACCATATAGATTGGAATCTCTATTTCTTCGTTTCCTTTATGATCAAGAAGACCTGTAGCTTTTAACGCTAGGATATAATTAGTCTTAGCAGTCAGCAAGGCCAAAGCATCAATATCGAAGCCTATAACATTCCTCGTTATAGATAGCAAGGCATTCCTAGCAATGTCTGCATCGATTTTTCCCTTATATTTCTTGTTTAGGTAAAAAGCTAGTCTCTGAATCACTAGGGACAAAAACGTTCCCGTTCCAACACCAGGATCAAGGATCTTTATATCTAAAGGATTAATACCTTTGGTTTCCATTTCCGCTAAACCATTCTCATTTAAACCGAGCTCATCCAATATCAATTCTGCTAACCAGTCTGGAGTAGTATAAATCCCCAGGTATCTTCTAACTTCTTCTCGTGGAACAAGTTCCTCATACAATATTTTGAAAACATCCCTAGCGGCCGAGAGGTCATGTGCAAGAGTCTCAGCATCAAATTCATCAAGTTTCTCTATAACTAGTCTTACCGCTTCCGATATCTCTTTGCTCCATTCCTCTATGTACCATCCGAAAAGTTCACCCTCCAAGAAATTTTTAATCCCCCTCCACTTATACACAAAGCCAGATTCCAAATTAGCGAGTTCCTGTTTGAGGTCTAAATCTTTTCTCCGCAAACGTTGGATATAGAAGTTCGCCGAGCTGTCATAAAACCTTGCAACGACCTCTGCAGCTATCAACTTTAAGATAAATGCATAATAGGTTTGTATAGCATAAAATAATTTAACGCCATCAATTTTCTCAACTTCTTCTCTTGAAAAGCCGTAATTTAGCGCTATCTTTCTGAGCTCCTCGCCGGAAAGAGGATAAGCATACGAAATATTCTTCTTCCATTCCTCGAAAAATGTATATGTTTTTTCGCTATGAGGGCTTTGAAGAGCATTATAAAACGTCCTTACGGCTCTCTGCGCCACACTACTATGGAAGCCAAAAACACTAGCCAGAGCTTTAGCATCAAGTCTTTTCTTATATGATGCAAGTACAATGCTAATCAGTTTTCTGACGCTCTCGCTGTCTACCGAATAAGGTTTATCCGGAGGGTCAACGTTAAATTCTCCCGTATCGACATTATAGTAAATAAATAGAATATTGTAGCCATCTAGCAGCACACCAGCAATTCTAGGCGAAAGTTTCTCTGCCCGTATTCCCTCAATAATCTTCTTAACTTCACTGTCGTTGAGAAGAGCCGGGATATATTCGCTCCTCAGCCTCTCTACAGCCCGCTCCCTTTCCCCGACCCTACCCAACGTCCCCGGAACCTTATATTCAAAAATTGTAAGCCCATAAATAGCATCAACCCTATAATGCTTTACAACAGCCCCCCTCAAACCCTTCAAAGGATACTCGTATCTAGGGGGAGGAACCCCCAACTCTCTCCACACACTTTGCTCAAGGACCTTCTCGACACCTACCTTCAAGTCCTCCTCGCTACCATTAACAAGCTCAACCCTCCTAGCAACCTCACTAATCCTATTCGCAACCTCTTGGAGATTTATCCTAACAGCCTCCACAGCAGAACTACCCATATTAACATACACCGAACAACACGTAAAAAACATAACTCTAACATTAAAACAATACGGAAAAATAACTCCACCAACTACATAAAGAGAAACCGACTAAACAACACAAGAAACCACAAAAAAGCTACACATAGAATCCTAGCCATAAATCCCCCTCACTACACAACACCTGCGAAATTCTTCTCAAAAAATTTCTTTGTAATACCCCTCCGCTTCTCTTATCATCTCCTCATTCAGGCTGGGATAATAGTCCCCAATAATCTCCTCTATGGACACGCCGGCCCCAAGAAGCTCAACAACATCACTAACCAGAACCCTGCTCCCCTTAAACACAGGCTTACCATGACAAACCTCGTCATCAACAACAATGTACCTACCAATCTCCAGCCTCATAACCCTAAAATAAACACACGGGGGTTTAAAATCTAAACGAAAAAGCGAACAAAAATTGCCCATAAATGGTGATTATTAGGAGAAAAACTAAAACATGTTTCATGCCTAACTAAAAGCCACTATTGGTGTTCTTCCTTTCTTTGGCGTGAGGAAAAACAGCATTCAGGGTGACTTACAAATTTATTTATTCTTGTTTTTAAGAGAATATACATTAGATGCCAAAATGATGCAGTCCAACGAAACAGATTCATATAAAGAGGTGATTCTTCAAGAATTGCTTAAACGAACTTCGCTAGCGCTACTCGGCGAAGACATAAAAGTCGCTGTAAAAATGCTGAAGGCTTCTCTAATAGGAAACAAAATTTCCTTCAACAAAGATACAATTTTAGAGGTGGCAAAACAATTAGGCTTAACACCAAGCCTTAGAGAGATTAAATCTGCTAGGCCTGATCTGCCAACTACTTATTGGGCCTTTTTCACGATTAGAGATAAGTCGGTAATTATAAAAATTGAACAAACAGACACTCCCCTTGTATCCAATCACTTGAAAATTACTTGCAAAAGTTCCGGAACTTTTGGTTCATACTTTTTGGATTTCTATGATTTCATTAGTAATTTGATTGCGAAAGGTATATTTGTCTTTGATAGAGACAATCCAAAAGAAGTCCTAGTAAAAGATCCAGAAAGATATAGAAAAATCCTGGATGCCCTAGAAAACGAGATTTCAGGCAAATTAATAATACCTGAGGAAAATATTTTTCTTCCGGAACCTATTCTCTACAAGCGTTGGGCATTCTATTACTTCCTAAAAAAAGGCGACACACTTATAAGGCTTGAGAGAATTGGCAAAACACTAGAGTATGTTATCAAAAGAATTGTAATAATACCACAAGACATCGTTAGAGACAGTGAACTAATCCTCGAAGTGTTCATTTCTGCAACAGAAGAATCTGGTGCTTTGTGGGTCGGAATAACCCCAAGATGGTACAGTATACACAGATTTCTAAACCCATGCGAATCAAGCTGGAGTTCCATGGCGAGCTACGAAGAGATTAAAAAGTACCAGATAAGCTTTGAAGATAAGATTACACTAGACAACGAACTTGAAAAAATACTTCTAAGAACTGCAAAAGGCATGTACAAAGAGTTTTTGTTAAAAAGCGGCTTATTCAGATTATCAAGCACAAAGCCAAATAACAAACAAGGAACGAATATTCATCAAGAAGTTCAAGAACTCCTTGCTAATTTGGGCAGAGAACTAGAACTTCAAAGCATCACCGAATACACTCTTGGGAACACCAGAATAGATGTTGCCTGGCTAGACAAGGGCCTTCTAAAATTCGCCTTCGAAATAGTAATAGAGGGAAGCATCCTAGAAGCACTCTACAGACTCCAAAACGTGAATGCTGAGAAAAAGATACTTATAGTTAAAGATGATCGACTAAAAGAAGCAGAAGGAAAAGCCCCCAACGAAATAAAAATCATACCCCTCTCATACCTCTACAACCGTAGCAAAATAGACCTAATTAGACACCTGCTACTCTAATGAGAACAGGAATACTGCTACATCCTACCCAAGACCATATCTCACAGACTGCCACATGTTTCCTACGAGAAAATGCTCAAACACATCTAGTGCAAACTCATCATCAGAAGCCAGCAGAAAGACTATGCATCTGCAAAGAAAAATTTATTACCAGACAACCCCTACTAAAAAACGACCTTAGGGCCCGTGGCTCAGCCTGGTGGAGCATCCGGCTGATAAACCTCCTCAGACACCGGGGGGTCCCGGGTTCGAATCCCGGCGGGCCCACCACCCACCACCTTCTTACACGCCCAGCCCCACACAGCAAAACATTTTTAAGCACTCCCCAGAATAAATAACCGCAAACAACTATTCGTAGCCCCGGTCGTCTAGTGGTCCAGGAAGGCTAACCCTGGAGTGGCGGCCTGTCGAGCCGCAGAACCCGGGTTCGAATCCCGGCCGGGGCGCCACGCCCCTCTTTTAGCTCATCGCTGGAAATACATTCCTGCTACCGTTTAGGGTTGTGGATATGGGGAAAAATTTGAATATAACAATGTTATTTCTAAGCATAACATTGTTATGCTAATTATTTTGAACAGAGAAAAACAAAAATAACAAAGTTATTATCAAAAATAATTTCGTTATTAATACTCGCCGAGAAGATTTGCACGGTAGCCCTACAAGGAGAATCCCCTTCCAGCCAAGAACATGAAGGCTCATACTGCTAAAACCCAAACACTTAGGCAAAGCCGGACACCTCATGATAAAATTTTGTGCCTTGCCTTGCCAATAGAATTTAAAATGGCGACCAGTTTTATTTTAAGAGCAAACATGGAGCTTCAAGCTGTCCTGTGGAAAGAAGAAGACATGTACATAATCAAGGAGGTCACTACAGGCGTAACGACACAAGGGAGAACAATTGAGGAAGCAGTCCAAAACCTGAAAGAGGCGCTTGAACTTTACCTAGAAGAGTCCCCAGAAACTGTGGAAAAATCGAGATAAAGTTCAAAGTCTTCTTTGAAAAAGAGAAAGCTGTCACAGGTACCATCATGGTACTTGAACAATTATCTATCCACCAGGCTATACAGTCTAAGTTTTTGTCGAAGCCCCTCTACGGATGTACCGCTCAAGATATTCCACTCGCTTCTGCAACTTGATGAGGTCGAGGCCTATCCTCCCGAGCTCCTTCCTCATTTGTTCCTGCCTCTGAAGCAAGTACTCTACGTTCTCCTCTATGCCTCCCTCCATCTCCCCGAGGTGTTTAAGCACGAGCCTCTTAACGTACCCAGGCACAGTTAGCCCCTGCTCCTGGGCCAGCTTTTTGAGCTCCTCGTAGCGCTCCTCGTCAATATAGAACTTTACCTGCCTCAAGCCGCCTCGGTACTATAACGGTACCAAGAGGTACTTAAAATTAGTGTTAATTGTTGTTTGAAGAGAAGCTGTTTCAACGCCTATGGTACCTATAAGGGTACCAAAAAGTACCAAAGAACATCACCATCCAGATACAATTCACCTAAATTTTTCCCAAAATTTCTATATGAAAAAGTAATCTTTTACAGGGAACTCGTGCACAGCTAGATACTCTTAGCTATTGGCGTAAGGTGGTCAGATCCAGTTCTTTAAGGCCTTGGAGTTTGGTTTCCGCATTGTAACTAATTAGAGATGTCATGGGAAAGCTTTAAATCATCGAGTCGATAAATTTTTCTTGGGCGATCCTCTTTGAGGAGGCTTCCTGTCTTGGCTGTTTTCTTTTAGCGCGCGCTAGGTATTGAATAGCCCGGACCGTTTAATTTCTGTCTATGAACAGATAAGTTTTGACTCTTAGAATGCATGAACAACATATAATACAGGAAAATATGTTTTAGGATCTTTTTATACCTATTGTAGCATTAGATGTATTCCATAACTTCCTTACAAGCTCTTCTATCTCCTTAAGCACTTTTTTCAATGCATCTTCACCTTCGTTGTGAATAAGCCTGCCTATTTCTACTAAACGTCTATGTACAATGTTACCGGGGTTATATTTTGGAAGCTTAAAGTATTTAATGAATCTTGGCTGCACATGACCTATCCAGGGGCTTAATTCTCTCACAACAGCATTTATTTGTGGTGCCAACAATATCGTCACCAAGTAATATGCTTCGTCGAGACTATTAACAATTACATAATGTACGTTGTGATCTGGAATAGCTCCTGAAGCCTCGACAGCCGGTATAAACTCTGAAGCAACGTCTCTCCACACAGCCTTGTATTGGGCTAAAGCATATTCATTCATTCTCTCTATATACCATGGCTTCTTTTTCATATGTTTACTAACATCTTCAAGAATTTTGATTACTTGGGGATTGCTAAGATAGTTCTTCCAGAGAAATGTCTGTTTAAGCTCCGTCTCTGGTAATGAATTACCATCTCTTTTGTATGCGGCTAAAAGATACCTATAATTTCTTACTCTGCCTATACTAATATCTTCACCTTTAAAGCATTTAAATACAAACTTTTCTTCAACAATAAATGGTTTTAAACCAAGTTCTTCACTAAGCACTGTTTTAATATAGACGTATCTCTCATTCTTAGGAGCACCGATAGGCGGTTGAGCTGGTATGGGGTCTCCAATGATAAGCCATGCACCTTTAGCAACATCAAATGATGCTCCCTCATGTGCTTCGTAAGGCGATGTATGCGATGTATTAAGGGCATTTCTAGCATAATTATATGTCGTTACGGAGAGCCAGTGAACACCGTCAGCAAATGTTACCGGAACCATGTCCCATCGATCTATTTTAACCTTTTCTCTATTCATGTACTCATATACTTCATTAATTCTAGGCTCCTTATTGCCAAAACTTTCAGGCGAGAGTTTAGAGCCACTCAATTTTATGTAGTTGAAACTTATAGGCTGGGACATGAAGCTTCACCCCTTTAAAACAAACACTATTCCAGGCTGGTTATTAGCATGTTCAAAGGGCTTTATGTCCTCTAAATCCCATACTTCAATAAGTGTATAAGGTGGTATACTTATATATCTCCTCCACTCAGCTCCATGCAAGCCCCTGAATATGCTACTTGGAACCATTAATGCTGTAATAGAGGGCGAGTTTGCTAGGTACTTCAATGCAACTACAAAAAGTGGTATTGAGATATCTAGCTTCTTAGCTGCCTGCCTAGTCGGTAAAACATTCAAATTCTTAGCAACATTTTTCACAAATCCTGCATAGCCTTCGGGATACTTAGAGATATTGACCCATGGCAGGTTGCCTAGTACAAGATCAAATTTTTGTCGTGTTATGTATATGGCTAAGACATAATTAGACACAATTGTATACCATATAGTGTCCATACCTTTCTCTTCAAGCACTTGAACGGTTTTTCTAAACTTCTCTAGTGTATCTCTTTCGCTCTCTTGTAATCTTGTCCCAACCTCATTTTCAAATCCTTCAACACCAGTTATAATCAACGCCTTTAAAGCTCTGAGAAACACTAAACTGTTCTTCACCTTATCAACAACTGTTAACGGTAATGCAATTTCAAAGTAGTGGAGCTCTTTGTCCTTGCTGTCCTTGGCCTGGTACAAGAAAATATTTACGCCTCTCCTCCTAAGTTCATTTTCTAGTTTGTTATTCACATCTATACCAAGAATCTCTAGAGGTACTCTTAGGAATATTGTTCCCGCCTGGCCATGAACAAAATATGCATCGAGTGTGTCTCGTTTCTCTCCAGTTTCGTGACTCAGATACAGTGATAAGAGATCTAACCTCAGTATTGGTATGGCTGGTTGCTCTACTAGGAAACTTCCATAAATTGTTAGGAGCCTGTATATCTGAAGCAAGTAATTCACCTTTGCAGTTATCACGGCAACCGGGTTTAGGTCTATCCCCGCAACACTGTCCATTATCATTCTGGCAAACTCAACTGGGTGTATAGACACCCTCTTTGCTGTGTACCACTTGAGCAATGCATTTATGTAGTGAACACCAAACGTGAATGAACCACACGTTGGGTCTATGAACCTTGGCAATCTTTTGTGTTTATTATAGAACTCATCTATCAGCTCAACAGCTCTGTCTATAGGGTCAGGAACAATGGTTTCCTGTGGTGGAGAGCCCCTGACAAGGACATGGAGAGCCCTCCAGATTATTAGTTGTGCTATCCAGTCAGGCGTGTAGAACTCTCCAAGCTGACGCCTAACCTCTCTGGGCACTATGTTTTGGTATACCCTCTTGAGGAGGTCTAAGCCAATCTCTCGGCTCCAGTCAATAGACAGTAGAAATGCTCCTAAATCCCTAAAGAATGTGTCTAACTTTGGCGCGATAGCTGGATCGAAGACCCAGTCATATTCATCCCTCTCAAACAGGTATGCAACATTGAACCTTGCTAAGGCTTCTCCAAGCCAGAACAATTTGATTACTGCCTCGGAACCCTCTAGATAGAGCCTTAGAGGTATTGTATACCTTCCACCACCAAGATCGGCTTCAAGGAGCGTTACACCTAAGCTCTTTAACCAAGTGACATAGACTGTAAGCTTCGTAAACAACTCTGTTAAAGTGTCTTCGCTTATTTTTTCAACAACTTCTCTTCCGTATACAAGATCCATAGTCCTTCTCCACGTGTTGAAGTACAGCTTAGCTCTTTCATGTGAAGTCTCCAGGGCTTCTCTAAGCGTAGCTGTGTGTTTTTCGATAAGCTTATTCACTCTTGACACAATAAGCTCCGGCGAGGGTTCTGATCTAGCAACGACAGTTACTAGCTGTAGCTTTCTTAACAATTCAATAACATTTCTAAATTCGGTTAAAGCAGATGCAATAGCTTCACTCTCTTTGCCTATACGAATTTCAAATTCTTTAACGTATACAGGATCTACCCTGTCACCGAACCTCATAAGTAGCTCAAAGCCTATCCTTTCCCTGCATGGCTTTGGATACTCAGAGTAGTACCTCTCAACAGGAACATCTATAACGATGCCAAACGCTCTGTTAAAGCTCTTCATATACTCCTTTACCTGCTCCCTACCCTTAGCCCGTTCACAAGGAGCCTCTGCCTCGATGACGATGTTTTCAATACCGTAATCAGCTCTAAGACCTATGTGGGAAACCTTCATCTCCTCAAAAAGCTGAACACCCTCAACACTAGCTAAAGCGCGTTCAACAAACTGTTTCACATAGACTTCAGGCGCTTGATAGGCACACATAGCCTAATCCCTATGCTTACACCTCTAAATTATACTATACACTCATCCATAAAATTTATATCGCAATCCACAAGAGGCACAGTACCACTTTAAATTTATCATGGAAACATACTTTTTCTGCTTTAATCCTTTTTTGCCCTGAATAACGCGCAATTATAATGCACATCGAAGCATTAGGACTTCTTCGCCTCTTTTTCGAGGCTCTTAAGGAAATTATACCATGCATAGAAAAATATTACCCACAGCTGGGCGCTCGTGACTAGAAGGGCGGCCACGTCCTGTTTTTCGGCCACGAGATCCATGTTTGTCTTACCATTCCCGGGCTCCACATACCTACCACACTCAGAAAACACGTCCAGGCAGAGAATATGGTCTATCAATGTTTTTCCGTCGGCCATCTGCGGGATTCCCAGAGCAAGGAAAGCTATTGTGACGATTGTTTTTATCCTTATTTTTAAGGCATCTGGGACCTTTTCATCTTTTAAACTTATAACTACGTTGACCAAAAACTTATACAAGTTATCAGGGTTTTCCATAGTTTTTCGTGTATTCTCAATAACACTTGGCATAATATCAGCCAGCTGTTTAAGGGACTCCATCGGGTTTTCCCATATCATGCGAAGACTTTGTTGATAAAACTGCAAACTTTGCTTTTTAATTCCGTTGATTATCTGAGCTAAATCTTCAGATGTCAAAGGATCCCTCTTTTCAAGAACTTCCTTAACAGAAGAAGTTTTCCCATATAGCTCAACCATAAACTTTAGCCAGAGCCAGTAAGAAACAACTTGAGCCTGGACAGCTTCGTATATGTTAACCATGTTAGGACTTTGACCCCGCTCATTCTCAAGGCTTTCTAATATTTTTTCTAGTTCCCTAGGAGTTTTCTTGCCGAGACTTATGTCGAGGTTGAGCGCCCTTGAAACCCTCTCTAAGCAGGAAGCCTTTTTCACAAAATTTAAGAGACTCTTTAACTCTTCGCCTTGAGTCGCAAGAAATCTTTCTGCATGACTCATCCAAGCTAGATGCTGTTTTTGTCCGCTCCTATCCAATTCTTTTATCAATTTCTGTGTTTCATCTACTAGCAATTGCAATGTCTTTATCACTGGATAGTGACCTAGCTCCTTCTTGAGCTTTTCCTCTTCAAACAGACCCATTGCCACGGCCATTAGTTTAAAAGACTTCTCGACCGCCCGCTGTGCGTGATACAGGGACAGCAACAGTTTCGCAGGGTCCCCGTCAGACCTGAACTCAAAGTAAAGCTCTGTCGCCAATTCCAAGTCTGCAAGCATAACCTCTGCATACTCATCCAGCCAACCCCCAATAAAACAGCCGAACCAGCCATAGTGAAAGTATATAGAGAAAATACATTATAAGAATACTGCAAAAAATAAGCCGAAAGCCAAGACACACAAGCCTGAGCGAACTCCCTTACAAGACCAGCACACATACATTATTCCTGCAAAGCCACTCTCCTATGCACCATCTCAATGCTATTGAAAACATACAGCCATCTTCAGATTCTTTCCAAGTTGCATCAGCATGGTTATCAAACGCCCACAATAAATTCGACGCGCAAATCTTTCAATACTTTCTTCGCTACATCACAATAGTGGAAGCAAAGTATCCCGTGAGGTATTGTGATTTCGCCTCCCAATTCTTTCTTCGTTGCATCCGTGGGCAGCTGTACGACACGGTACTTTGCATGTATCTCTCTTTCAATTCTTTCTGAGTTGCATCTGTATCTGTGCCAGTCTACCAGGGGTGCGGCTTCTCCCTTTCAATTCTTTCTTAGTTGCATCCTGTTCGTTAGTGCGACGCTCGAACCACTGCAAAAATTGTACCTTTCAATTCTTTCTGAGTTGCATCCCGAGGCAAATAAAAGTGCTCAGCTTCCTACCAACTCCTAGCAGAGCTTTCAATTCTTTCTGAGTTGCATCAGCCCAGAGAGGTCGTCCCAAAATGTGGACGACACGTCCACTTTCAATTCTTTCTGAGTTGCATCCGCTTTTCATATGTCTAGTGTCTAGCCCCCAAAGGGCTCTTTCAATTCTTTCTGAGTTGCATCATGAACGTCTATGTCGTGAGGGACTGCAGGCCCAACACGCTTTCAATTCTTTCTGAGTTGCATCTGAGAACATAGATGACTGGGACGTGGCTGCCTTCCTTAGCCTTTCAATTCTTTCTGAGTTGCATCAAAATCAAGGAGGCTGGGAAACGGACGATGCCCAATCCGCCAGCTTTCAATTCTTTCTGAGTTGCATCTTGAAAAAATATTTTTCAAAGGTCTTGGTCTTCGCTACATTGACTTTCAATTCTTTCTGAGTTGCATCCGTTTCTATATTCTCGTAACTCCCCACGACTTCTGCATTGCTTTCAATTCTTTCTGAGTTGCATCAGCGAGCTGGGGACAAGGCTCGGAAAGATATTCGCAGAGCTCTTTCAATTCTTTCTGAGTTGCATCCCACGATGATACGCGTGGGCACGGATCCCCTCTTCTTCTACCTTTCAATTCTTTCTGAGTTGCATCCGTATTTTTCTACTCGAGGGGGGTTTATATGTTTAACGCTTGATTTTTTGAAGAAGTCTGTAAAACTGCCCTAGCACTCAAAATTACCCGTTGGAAGCTTCTGAAACTTCCCAATCGGGAAGCTTCCCGGAATAGCCCGTTTTGGATCGGGAATTTTTCCCGTAAACCTAAATTTAAAATAGGCTTCCCGACGAGAAACTTCATAAATAACTTTTAGTTTTCCTTCAAGGTAAACGTTGACAAAAAGGCGTTATGCATTTACGATAGAGGTTGGTAGAGGCAAGTATTTCTCTTCCTCAATGTTTTATTCTTGGCGTTGCTCTGTTTCTGACTTGACCGCTCGAGCCCGCAGGAAAATCTCACCCTTTCACGATAAAGAAAAATTTATTACCAAACGAGCTAAATATCAAAATGACCTTTTGGGCCGGTAGCTCAGCAAGGTAGAGCGGCGGTCTCTTAGAGAGGTCGAGGCTCCAGAGTGTGCACGAAGACACCCGAAGGTCGGGGGTTCAAATCCCTCCCGGCCCACCAGGTTTCGCTTATTTGTTGGATACGTCTTGGCTTTTCAGAATCATCTTGGAGTGTTTTGGCTGGTGTGCCGGGCGTGGGTTGCCGCTTTTCATTGCGTGCGTTGTGCGTCTCGAGCGGCGACCTTTTGGGCGCCCGGCATGTATTTATTTTGGTTTGGGTTTATGTTTTTGGTGGTTGTTGTGGAGAGGGATATTGAGCTGATTAAGCGTAGGATGTTGCTTG
>Ga0080005_123179_pt1 | contig 17328 bp, 24 predicted proteins | sample JossMetagenome_2_FD_69208 | JGI IMG/M metagenome (GOLD analysis project Ga0080005, IMG submission 69208) | Hot spring sediment microbial communities from Joseph's Coat, Yellowstone National Park, USA - JC3_ASED (SPADES assembly) (version 2) | ecosystem: Environmental > Aquatic > Thermal springs >... | reverse complement strand
ATCCACCACTCTACCTCATCCTCTGTAAAAGATAAAGACATATAGAAATCTAATTAAACATTCCTTTTAAGAATGTTTTCATCTCACCAAGTATTCAAGAATAAGCCCTGTTGCTTTTTCCGTGAAATTTCCTACCCCTTTGTCCCAGAGTTTTTGCTTTAGCCTTTCGTTCATTCTTCTCCCGTACTCGTTTAGTTTATCTAGGTCTGTGTAGTCTTGCCTTAGTTCTTCGGCTAGCTCTTCCTTGCTGTTCACCTTTATGTACGTGTCTTCCCAGAGTTCGTCTAGGACTGGGAGTTGTGTTGCTATTAGTGGCCTGCCTAGGTAGGCTGTTTCAATGCCGGGTATGTAGAATGTTTCCCAGCTTGATGCTGAGACTAGTGCTAATGCGCAGGACATATTCATGTAGACCATTGAGGGTGGGTAATTGTAAGACATCCCTATTAATCCCTGGTACTTTGTTGCAATGTCAAATACCTTGGCGAATAAATCCGTCTCAATATCAGATGGATAGAAGAGCAGTATTGGCTTCTCAGCTTGCACAGCCGCCTCAACAACCAAATCAACCCTCTTCCTCTTAGTAATGCTACCCACGTAAACGTAGAACGGCAGTACTTGACTGCACCTTGGTGCGTAGTAAATCTCCTCATTGAGCGGGTGGTAGATAAGCTCCATTGGGGGCGGTTCATATGGATAAGTCCTCAAGAAGTCTTCTTTAGTGAGCTCGGTATTGTATAATGCAACGAGTATGCGGTCTCTGACGTCCTCAATCGGACTCTTCGAGTACCCAGCGAAAACCCTCCAAACTATTGGTTTCCCAGAATTCAAAACAGGGACGATATCGGGCTGAACTGGGTCGAAGGCGACTATGAAGTCTGCATCCTGAGGTCTCCCAACAATATTGAAGTTTTTGCTTAAATACCTTGCTTCATTAGCCATCCACCACCTGTTCCAAGGCATCCAAAGCAGACCCTGCGGATAGAAGCTTAGCTTGCCACCATCTGAAAATTTAGTTAAACTCATACATAACCCCACCATTTCCCTTCCATCACTTCCTTATAAAGGTTTAGATAGTTGTTTGCCATTACCGAGATGTTGAACTTCTCCTTTGCGTAGCCCCTAATGGCTTCGTGATTCCACTTGGTGTCCAGCGCCTTATTGAATACCCTGTTTAAGTCGTGTATATCTATTGCCCTTGTTACGTTGCTCATCCACTGCGCTTGCTCCCTTAGGCTGAGTTTGTTTGTTGCAAGCACCCCAACAGCGTCCGTAACTATCTCTGGCCCTGAGCCTGCTGTGCTTAGTAGTATCGGTGTCCCCGTTGCTAATGCTTCTGCGGCAGTGAGTCCGAAGGCTTCTAGGTAAACGGTTGGCTGTATGAATAGCCTTGCCTTACACATTAACTGCCTCTTCACCTGCTCCCCCCTCAACTCGCTTGGAAGCCTAATTATGGTTACGTTTTTCAAGCCCATTTGCTTAACCGCCTTCATGTATGCTAAGTGGTAATCCATGTGGTCGTAGAACGTTGGGTTCCAGGCTAGTATAAACCTCACGTCCTTGTTAAGCTTCGCTAAGACTAGTATGTAATCCACCCCCTTACTTGGGTGTGGACGTCCAACGTAAAGTACATAGTCCTCCCTCTCGTCCTCGTTGCAGAACGGGTACTCGCCCACTGGTACGCCGTATGGGACCACCTTAACCTCAAGCCTCTTCCCATACGCCTCCTCGCTTACCTCCTCAATGTAGTTTTTCACTGCTTCTGAAAGCACGACAATATTTAGCTTATGGCTCTTTGGGTCATCCACGGAGTACCCGTTCCTGGTTATTACAAAGGGCTTCCTGTGGAGGAACCAGTACTCAGTGACTTTGCATGATGCAGACATGTCGTGAATCACGTCGCAATGCTTAAGCGCGTCAAGGTACCAGTCAACGGTGTAGTACTCCGACTCATAGCCGACGTAGCCATATGTTGGTGGGGTGCCGTAGTAGAAGACATTCCTCAGCTTCTTCACCGCTTCCTCCGATTGAAAGGTACCGAAGAGGTGAACCACATGCCCAGCTTCACCCAGGTATCTGGCAAGCCAGTAGGCAACGACCTCTGAACCGTAACCTGTCCAGTGGCTCCAGGGTGGGGTCGGGTTAAGGCTTGAGGATACTACGCAAATCCTCACGCCTTCCAATTAACAAACTCCTTATTAAGTTTTATCCTCATTATTGCCGTTTTCCTTCAGCTGATAAATTGTTTATAATGAAGTTATTTCTTCATTGTTTCAAAGAGTTTCAATGCCCAGTACATGGGCACCATGTCCCTAGGAGCCTTGAACCCACAGTTTTCGCAAACCATGGTTCTTCCTTTTTGTTGCGTTAGTTTGTGCCCGCACCTTGGGCACTTCTTGCTATACAGCCTCCTGAACTTATACGGTGCGCCGTACCACTGTAACTGAGTGACTAATAACTTCACGAACCTCTTGAGCCCCGATAAAAGCAACTTACCAACCTTCCCTCCATACCTCCTCGTGAGGAGTTCCTTTAAGCTCTCCCAATCAACATCATCAATAACCACCATTGCCCTATACCTAAGGGCTTTCTTAGTGAGCTTCCTGGCTAGGAAAACCGCCTCAGCCCTAATGAGCCTATACGCACGACTCCTAAGCCTCCTAACCAGCCTCCCAGCCCTCTTGGCATTTAATGTATCTTCCAATCCGAGTCTCTTTAATCGCCCTACCTTCTTTTCTCGCTTCACTGCTTGATTATAGAGAGACACGATTCTCTGTGAGTTGAGTCCTTCTTGCTTGAACGATACAATCCTACCACTCCTCAAGAGGCCCCATGTTATGCCGTGACTCCAGGAGTTAATATCAATGGCTAGGACATACCCACTGGGTTGATAAGGCTCAACCTCACGTTCAGCGACCAAAGCCAAATAAGGCTCGTTGTCTCTTAAACCAATCATGGCATACTTAACATCACCACCCTCACTAAGCCTATCAACAACCCACCTAGGCATTGGGATGGTGGCAACGTATCTAGACTTGTTCCTACAGACCTGGTGCAGTTTAATAATATTGTTCCTGAAGTCTAAAACCAATGGTGCGCCTATATCACCCTTCCTAGAACCATCTGGGTAAAACCTCAGCGTCTTCAACGGAACCCATGTCTTGGCAAGCCACCTCTTAGGCTCAACACCGAAAACTAGGCTACCCTTGAAGTCCCTGAAAGAACCATAGATTTGGTACTGTATCGTCTTGGGTAGGTCTGGTACCCAGGCCTCATACCCTCTATAGGCTAGGTTTGTTAAAGCCATCAACCTCCTTATGTAATCAACATCACATTTATCCTTGGGTAACTTAATGAGTATTGACCTATGAGCCTTCACCCCCAATCACCACTGCTATTCCACCAACCTCCCTACCAATGTACTTAGCCAATTCCTCACCACCCTCATCAATGTACACGTCAATCCTAACGTAAACCCTCCCACCATACCTCTTCCCAGCCACAACCTTCCCCTTGAAGTATATTGCCTCAGGCATAATCAACAATAGGAGACAGAATTTATAAATTTTTCGCAGAATTTAATTTAAAAAGAGGCAAAGGTTTATAAGCAGATACTTTGAGACTGTACCGACCCACTCCCAGAGGTAAGGCACCGAGGAAGGGGTGGGGTTAGGCCCAGCCCCGTGGGCAGTGAAAAGATGACACCCCGAGGATGGGGGTTAGTCCCGACGGCGTAGGCCGCTGAAAGATGATGTAGGAGGCCGAGGCCAAATGAGGGGAACTGGGCACTTTGTTGTGCAAGGCAATGTAGAAAAGGATTCTTGCGACTACGGTTATTAAATAATCTTCTGTTACTATTGGTTGATTTGAAGCCTTCACTAGTTGAGACATAGAAAAAGTTTTGAAGGACTAGTTTTTAATTTTTCCTATGCTTAGCTTGCTTTTTCAGCTATGTAGAGTGCTATTACCACTGCCAGTAGCACTGCTAGCGTAATTAGGAGAGCTATCATCCAGGCTGGTGGCTTGACTACTGGAGTAGTTATCGTTGTTGTAATGGTGATTGGTGTTGGGGTTGTTGTTACAGTTGTCGTTGATGTAACAGTGGTTGTAGTCGTCGTTGTTGCAGTTGGGACAGTGTAAACAAGCTTAGTGGTAACCTTAACAGTCATTGGGCCACTTACTGTAAATGCTTGAGGCACAGCAGTAATCTCTAGGATTGCGGTTGGGCCAACAACCTCGCTTGAATTTATAGCCACCGTTGTGCCAACTGGGTAGAAGCCAGATGTCAATACGCCAGGCTTACCGTTAATCACGGCTGGAACAGGCTGATTGACGCTCACGTAGTAGTAGTACGTGTACTTAAGGGTGTATGGAGTGACCCCAGTTAGGTTAATCACCTGCCTTGGGACATAGACCTCTGTTGTTGAGTTGATTATATAGACTTGCTCTGGGATTGTAATCACGCCTTGTGGGTAATAACCAGTCTGCAGGGCAACCCTCTCAACGGCTGTTTGCTTAAACGGCGTCACATACGTCACGTATGCCGTCACTGGGAACCCAACGTATTGCAGTAGCCAGTAGACTTGGCAGTAGGCTGGCTCGACTGTTGCGTTGTAGTTAATCACCAGTGGTGCTATGTTGGGGTAGTATAGCTCAGCTGGCATTACTAGGTAGTAGTAGCAGTGAACCAGGTAAGTAGTGGCATTGTAGTACTGGGGCATCCAGATTACCACTGGGCTGTTAAACGTGTATGTGCCTGGCAGGTAGAGTGTGCCGTTTATGTAAATTGGATAAGGTGTCTTCACCGTAATTTGCAGTGTAGCCAGCGTAACTAAGCTAAGCAGTAGCAGTAGCCCTCCAGCCAAAACCAGAGCCTTGCTAAGGCTCATACGGGTCGTTCTAAAACCCTAAAGTAGATTTAAAAAGATGCGGAAGCTGGCATAATGTGGCTCAGTCTCCACCCAGCTTAGCTAGGATTTCGCTGACTAGTAGGGAAATCTTCACTACGCTGTCGTTCTTTAACCTAGGTCAATTCGGCAGTATAGTGTTCCCAATATATATTCCGCCTAATGGTACTGCTGTACTTGAGTATGATGTTCCACCTAATAGGGTACTTATCCCTGATACCCTTGCGTTTTACGCAACCGCTGATGGCGTGTTGCGGGTTGTCATATTCTCCGACACGAACCTAATACTATACGACCCAGCCTTCTACAACGAAAACTACCCACCTGGAGGCATCGTTTACTTCGAATTAGGTAACCTAATTGTCACTAAGACCAGGCTATATGTTCAAATTCAGAACACTTCCTCAACTGGAGTGTACTTCTTCATCCGCATGGAGTATGGCTTAGTTGATAGCACCACATTTAATGCGCTACTTGCCAAGTACTTCCAGACAGTGATGGCCTTCATATCATCGTGATGGCCATGGCAGACCTCGCCATTCATTGCGAGATCACCCCACTATGTGTGGATTCAGCGATAACTTTATTTACCCTAGCCTTGTTAGGGTATTCAGTAGCCCCGATAAAGCGGGGTAACCTCCAAGACCCCAGGGACACCTCGCCCCTCAAAAGGGCGGGGAGGGGGTCAGTTTTATGAGTGCTGTAAGTAGACTTGTCGAGCTTGCTGAGAATCTTGAGGAGATAGTAACAACAATATCGGAGCATTATCAGTTTGAAGTCTTCGACTTCACTATGGAAATTTACGTTCCATCGAACTCTACAGTTGAGATTTATGCTGATAAGCCTAAGGATGGGACTTACTGGATTGTTATAGGTGCCTCAGCTTACTCAACAATTTCTTGTTTTCAACTCGACTTTTGGTTGGACAACCAGTTAATAATTCACGACCCATGTTTTCAACCTCAAATGTACAAGTTTGAAAACTTTCTATTACGTGGAATGTTCGTAACAGCAAAACACAAATTCATACTAAGGGTGGTTAATCCAAATAGCCAAGAGCTTATGTTTAAGATGTTGGTTTACATGTTTAAGATACCTGAATCACTATACTATAAGCTTCAGCAGAAATACTACAAAGTTCTTGAAGATTTTGTTAAATCTTAAGCTAAAATAAGGTTAAATTAACTATTCCTTTAATTAGCGAATCTAAGTCTCCATCAACTTCGCTTCTTTTCACTGAAAGGCTCCCCGTACATTTACTTGGCTTCTTGTAGAGCCAGCCGTCTCCGAAGTTCACTAGGATGTATGCTTCGCCGCCTGCCCTGTTGGCGAAGTCAATTAGCTTGTTTACCTTATTACAGTCCACGTAGACTGTGCTCCCGGTTGACTTATACTTTACCTCGAAGGCTAGTATCCTCCCCTTGTACATTACCGTTAGGTCTGGTGAGAACCACCGCTTCAACTTGGCTCCAGATGCTGGGGCTCTTACAACTGCAAAGCCTAGCTTCCAGAATTTTTCAGCTAAGGCTCTTTCTTTTGATGCCCCCTTTGAATAATTCCTCATTGCTTAGGCTACTGGCTTGACCTTAAATTCCTTTTCCAGCAATTTACCGTAGCCGATTAGTGACATTGTGCTGCTCCCGCCAACAATGTAGCCAACGTAGTCACCAGTGTCCTTGGCTATTACTGGTGCCCCGCTGTCCCCCTCTAGTGATAACGCTGTTGCGAGTATGCCGTTTTTGAATACTTTGTAACCGCACTGGTACTCAATCTTAACCATGACGTTTGTAGCCATTATTGTACCTTCCCTTACTCCACTAGTCCTACCACTCATGACTACCTGCATGCCTGGCTTAACATCAGCGTACTTTCCAGTGGGCTTCAACTCTAAGCCCAAGATGTTGGGATCCACGTCAACCTTGGGTATAATTAAACAGAAGTCCGTGGTTAACTCTGGTTGAGTTAAATCCGTACATTGATGCACCTCACCTATCACATCATCCTTACCTCCCCCATCCGCTACAGATGGTTGAACTAGTAGATTACCCGCCAACCTACAATCATCCCCCACTACACAGTGCGAGGCTATGCCTAGGTACTTCTGCTTCCCGTCCGTGAACACCCCGCTTAAGGTGCATGCACAGTTAACGTTGGCTAGGCATGCCGAGGCTCCTGGCTTAACTGGTCTTTGTCTTTGCTTATTGAGAAAAAACCGCTTAGCGCCTTGAACTCATCTGTCTCAATAACAATAGGTTGAATGAAAGATATTTGAGAGCGGACCACCTCTCTCGCCTTTAAGTCATTAGTCTTTATGAATATTACTGGGGTTGCTCCTTGCCAGCCGTAGCCCAATATCACGTTCTCCTTGAACAGCCTATCCAACCTCTTACTGACCCTCCACGCCTTGTACTTACGATAAATGTTAAAGCTACTCAAATTAACCATAAGGCATACTCAGGCTAGGTTTTAAAAAAGTGAGATTAAAAGGAAAAACTTGTTTTAAAGGGAGATTATTTTAACTCGGGCTATTAGTAGCCAGCCACCATTACACTGAAGGTTACATTGTTTAGAGCTGTGCCTGCGGCTACCTCCTGTAGTGGTGCGCCAGAGTTACCGCTCCAGAACACTTGTATTGTAACGGCGTTGCCGCTGTATGACCGTGGTGCCGCAACGTAGCCACCCCCAACACTGGCTGAAACGAATGTCACACTCCTAAACTGGGGGAAGGTTACAGTGAAGCCTCCTGTAGCATAGCTTGCTGGGCCTTGTATTAAGGCTACTGCTGTGAGGTATTCATTCGGTTCATACTTCGTTCTTAGTGGTATAACGGAGAGCACTGACATCAGCGATCACCTGGCTAAGGACTCTTCAGTGTTGCAGTCTGGCCAAACGGCTCAATTACCACACCTAGTATGGCAAACCTGTCCGTGAATGGAGCCGCTACCGTGGTGGCTGACTCAAGTATGAACTGGTCATCCTTGGCAAGAACCACTGGTGAGTCGAAGAGGAGTAGCCCCTTCTGTAAGTCAGTCTGAACGTCGATCCACGGCCCAACATAGACGCCGTTCTTGAACCTAATCCACTGTATCTGTGGGTTAGGCGTTAGCCAGTAGAGGCCGAATATTGACCAGACTATGTTCTTCCCAGATAGTGTGTAGTTAAGCAAAGTGTTTGGTGCAGATAGTGTACCGCTTGCAGTAACATTCCAGTCCCAAGCGATGTCAGCTAACTGACTTGTTTGAGGCGCCGGCAGGCTAACGTTTGAAAGCGGTATGTCGAGCGATGGAACTAGCTCCCTTGCAGTCAGCTCCTTATTCTGGGCCACCGACTGTAGATACTTCTGTACACCAGCAATAATGGCGTTCTGTACTATGGACTGCGCTAACTGCCAGTCCAGATAGTACCTAAGCGTTGGTATATTAAACACATACACCTCCACTGGCGGTATGTTTGGCGCCAACTGCCCGAGACTTATCTTCGAAAGCGCCATATAGGTCAAGTTACCATGTTGCCTTTTCTTTAAAAAGTTTAGACACTGCTCCTAAACTAGTGTAATTAAATTACTGCAAAGCATTTAACTCGTTTAAAAGTGAAAATCTCCAGTTAACTCGTATGCGCAGTTTTTAGAATCTTTTTAAATTGAACAGAGTTTAAACCTCTGTGAGCAGTACAGCAACTAAAAAGAAGCAGAGAACTGTGACGGTAAGCGAGGACACTTATAGGCTACTGGTTAAAGCCCGCACGCTCATGATGGCGGCTGGGATGTTTGATAAAACAAAGATTACTTGGGATGATGCACTAAACAAAATGGCTCAAATATCGATTGCGCTGGCCGCAGACCAAATAACCAAAAACCCAATGCTACTTTACAAAACGAATTAAGAGCTCTTCTTCGCTTTAATGGCGAAGATCAACAGCGCTGTTGCGCCTATTCCCGCCACCGCTATTATTGCCCAGCCTTCTGGGGTTGCAGATACCTTGGCGCCTGTGTGAGTGATATCATCTATGAGCCATAGTATTCCCAGCACTATTAAGCCGAGTATAATTATAGGCACCAGTATTTCTAGGACTAGAGCTAACGGGGGAGACGATGCGTCAAAGGAGATTGTTATCGTGTTCTGTGAGTAATTGACGCTGACTTGCACATTAGTTACAGTATGCCCGTGTTGCTCCATTTGGCTCACGAACTCCTGCTTAATGTAATCAGCCAAGCTTGGTAGTGTAACTGGTTCAAGAACTGAGGACAGCGGTGTTGTTGATTTAACGTAAAACGTAAATTCGTAGTGCCCTGGAACTGGGAAGGGCCAGCTGGCTGGGTAGTTACTGCAACCTTGTATTTGACGCCCTTGAATATTTATTGAGAACTTAAATGGCTGGTACCAAGGACAGCTTATCTGGCTTGACATTGATGCTCACTAACCTAGTATCTTCTTTGTAGTCCCCACAGCTTTTTGGCTAACTCAGCGGTTTTCTTTGCAGTTGCTGTTACCGCTTTTTGAGTTGCTCTAGCAACCCTTCTAGCATGTTCTGGATGCTTGTAGAAGTAGTAGCCTGCCATGCCTACGCCTGCGGCTAGTAGTGCCCCGGCCACTACCCAGCCGACGTTTATCTTAGTTGTAACCTTAGGTGATGGGACAAATTGAGTGGGGGGCACTCCAGGTGTTGTAGCTATAACTGGACAACAAATACACTTGCCTGATAATGGTACTACTGCTACAGGACAGGATATGTTTTCGCCGAGGGTTGAGCCCTGCGGGCAAATTGTCACAATGACCTCATAGCCGAAGCTGGCTAAGCCCCACACCTTTATTGTAATGTAGTTATCCACACCTGGTTGGAAGCGGAGCGGTGGGGGTGGTGTTATTCCAGTACAGTTAGTTGGATTGGCTAAACTACAGGAAGTCCAAATTATCCTGTCTGGGCAACCCCCGCCAGGTGCAGTTGTAGTAACTGAAATATTGAAAAATTCTGTTCCATTCACGTTAATTGTAAGACCCGTTAAAGCCAACTGATTTGGAAAAGATATTGCGCCGAATTCACCGACAACAAACTGAGCAGGTATTACGTAGGTAACTACATACGGGCTGAGAGTACCTAAAATAGGCATTAAATTAGCCACACCAGTTGCCCTACATGTAACTACGCCGTTTGAGCCTTGGCTACAGCTCATGTACCGTGGTGCCCCCAATGTTGCTATCCCTGCTTGTTGCTGTACCTGGAGTGTTAACGGTGACAAAGCCATACATTTTTAATACCCTGAGTGTTTAAAAAGTTGTGAGCGAAAGCTACTTCAAGAAGCTTGGGCTTGATGTAAGGAAGGATTTGTTGCTTGAGTTGAGGTTTAGGAGGAGTGGTGAAGCTAAGGTTCCAGTTATTGCCTACTATAACACTAGGAAGATTAGGCAGAGCCCAGTTATTTTGATTCAAAACTGGTTAACATCAAGCAAAATACCAGTTGGCGCCTACCAAAGCTTCAGCTTCCTCTCCTCAAAGATTAGGGAGGCTCAGGAGAAGGGGCTTCAGATTCTTGGAGCAATGGTTAGGCTCATGAAGTGTGACAGGGGTAAGCACTGTAACGAACTTACTGTTGAGAATTTCAAGGACCCTATTCAAGCGTTGAGGAGGTACTTTGAACTTAAGGCTCAGTTCAACAGTGAGGAGCTTCACCCGAGCATACTGTTCGAGGTTGTTCATGCTGGTGAGCAGAGGTACTTCACGCTCCCCATGCTTGTTGTGTACGCTAACAACAGGTTCACTGGCGTGAGGATAACCAGGAGGTTTACGTCTTCAGGCAACCCAACTTACTACATCCCCAAGTGGTTCAGATACATGTCCCTCTCGCTGAATAACGATGCGCTTAACAGGCTTTGGACTAGCCCAATACTAAGGGGTAGTAGTCCACTGCCTGATTCATACATTGACAGCTACCTCAGGCCATCAGCTAAGCTTAACCTACTCCATGAGTCGGCAATGTTCAGGCTTGCCCTTAGGAGTGCATACGCAATGACGAAGGTACCTGACTTCCTTGAGTTGGAGAGGAACTTCGTGAAGGTGACGCCCGATAGGCGTATCGACTTGACGCTAGTTCCAGGATTAGCCTACCAGCCGCCATTAAGAGTACCCCAACGTGCCAGTGGTGTATCCTATCCATCTTCCCGATATCAGCCCAGTCGTCGGCAAGTATCGCCGAGCCCGACAGTAACATATCTAAGGCGACTGATTCGGGAGCTCTTTGAAACTCCCTGATAAGCAGGTCAAATGTTTCGTCACAACCCACACCATCTACAAAGCACCTAATTAGGCGCTCAGTTAAGGTTGGCACAAGGCATTCATGGGAGAAACCCTTTTAAATGTTTTCCCCAACAGAAGGCTAATGAAGAAGATACCAATGAGTAAGGATGACGTTGAGAGGACTATAAACCACTTTATACCGCATGCACCCCTCGGGAAGAGAACAGTAGCACCAGTCCTAGTCAAGTGGATAAGCGACATACCATTCATGCAGATTAAGAGCCTCTCCCCAAGAGACCCATGCCCAATATGCGGAGCACCAATAGCATCAGTGAAGAGGAGGGTGACTAAAACCAAGTACGGGCACGTTGAAGTCTATTTAGCCTACCACAACGGCTACCACCACAAGCTAGGCGAAAGAAGATTCTACAACCTATCCTACCTCACAGCCCAAGAAAAGAAGCCCGAGGTTAAATAGCTGACCTTATGCAATGACTAACGGTGTAGAAATCGTACACTAAGCCCCAAGCTAGAGCCCTAAGATAGTCTTTAATCTCTGGATTGCTTTTAGCTATAATCAAATCGGCTAAAGCATTTCCGAACTGATGAACGTCAACACCTGCCAAATAGACATAGGCAGTGTGTGGAAGTTTTAGCTTTTCATCTATTCTATATCTTGGACTGGAAGAATCAAAGAGCTCTAATTTTGTTATAGGAAATCTTCCTTCTTTTACTTCACTTTCAGCAAACACCTTTAAGCACTTTAGCGTTCTTGACGTAGTATAGATTGCGTAATCTTCTATGTCCCTGTTAAATACACCATACAGCTCCAACCCACATGCAGACGGAAAACCTGGATGAAGAACTTCCTCCTCTGGCTTAGGCAAGCTAGCCACAGCTGGAATATTTCTCAAGACTTGTATATCGCTTTCCTTCAATAGGTTTAAGCTGTACTGTTGATATAATTCTACTAAGCCCTTTGGCGGTAGCCCCCTTAGGATTTCCTTGGCTAACTCCATTGGGCTGATTCCTGGGTTCTCCCTATTACTTAAGACTAGATAATTCTTAACTAAGAAGCAGTTGCCTGACTGAGTTTGCACGATTGGTGCTGTAGGAGCTTTTGTTACTTCCTCTGTCTCTTCTTTTTCTCTCCTAGATATAGGTCTTGTTGGAGCCGCTTCCATCTCTAACTCGGATAGTAGTATTATGAGATACTCAACAATAGGATTATTCGCATACGCTGATAGCCTATCTATTAACTCCTTATACGTTACTAACCCAGTATCCACCAAGTCGTATTTGAATGTGTTAGTTAAAACATCTAAATACGTGTTTTTTACAGAACCACGAGGTGCTATAGGTATCTCAAATAAGTAGCTTGCTATCCTTTCTCTAACTGCCTTTAACGCCTCCTCTGTACTATTCTTTTCTCTCAAAATCTTCACTGCTGTATCAATTAACTCTTTCCTAAAAGGAGTGTTTCCAAGAATCTCGTGCCTAATGGAGTTACATAAATTATCCTTAATATCCTTAACATTATTCATTAATTTCCTACCCGCTGTTGTAGTGATAGTTTTGTTGATAGCTGTGTTCTTCTCTATTATCTGCTCAAACACCCTATCAACAATATCTTTATGCTTCTTATCACACATAAAACCCTCAACTACCTTATAGGCTTGCTCAACAATACCAGTAGCCCTCCTCTCTAAGTCGGCTGAACTCATAAAATAAATATTAGAAGAATGTTTTTAAATTTTAAATAAATTGACGCTACTCTAATCTATTGCTTACTTGGAAGTAGGCTGTGCCTTAAGAAGGCTAGACGCTTGGTCTAGACTTACCCCTAGCTTTTGCGCCAGTTGCTCAGCTGTGTGATATGTCCTGTGAATCCTTGATGGATACTGGCTAGGTTCAAGACTATCCTTTGCCCTAGCACCCTTCATCGCCTTTTGTATGTAAGCCGCAACTGGAGGTAGGTCGTTTATAATACCCTTCCTATAGTCTTTTGGAGCATTGTGAGCTAGATATCCGAAGAAAGCCCTAATCTCCATTTGCCCTCTATGAGGCATTATGGCAGTATCAGGCACATTCTTTATGTAGAAGCCGTTCTTCCACCTCTTAGTCCACCTACCCATCTCACCCACGTGAGCCAGTATGACACCATTGCTTAAAGCATCACGCCTTGACTCCTGGAGTGTGCTTATACCTGCTATTAGTACCTGTGGTTTTAGTACCGTCATATTGGTCGAGATTATCTCCACCCTTGATTTAAAAATCTTCTGCTTTTATCTGATGTCGAGTTTTACTTGTTTTTAAGAAAACTTTATTAAGGTGCCTTCCAAGGGGTGCCTATGTATGATGTATGTGTTGCGTCTGGTGCAACCTACCCTGCATCCACGTGGAGCTTCACTGGTTATGGTTCTGAGGTTGTGTCTTGGTGGCTTGCCAGAGAGTTAGCTTCTAGGGGTTTGAGGGTTTTGCTGATTGCGTGTATGCAGACTGAGAGGATTCCTAACGTTACGCTTGCGCCTGTTCCTTGTACATACGGGGTTGTTGATAATTTAACTGAGTTCACTGCCCTTAAGCTATTCATGAAGGATGTTAAGCAATGCAAGGTAATCCACGACATGTCTAACAGTGGAGTGTTCCACGCATACTCCCACATAATTGACAGGAGGAGCATAATAACCAGGAACGGGTACTTGCCCCCACTCTTCAACACCAGGAACACTGTTGTGCTTTCCAACGCAGTTAAGGAGTACTTTAAGGAAAAGTACGGTTTAAACCCAGAGGTTGTCCACTACGGCTTGCCTGTAGGCGAATACCCCTTCTCAGATAGGAAGGGGGACTACGTCCTATATGTTGGGCGCCCGCACCCAAGTAAGGGCGTGGACTTAATAATTAAGCTTGCTAAGATGTTCCCTGAGGAGCATTTCGTGCTTGCGTGGAATCCCACCGCAATTGACCACTTCCACTACGCTAGGCATTACCAACAGTTAGCCGAGAAAATGCAACTCAAGAACGTGCACTTCCTCAGGCTTCCGAGTGGTTGGCGTGGCGAGTGGGCTAAGAGAGTCCTCATGAGTAGGGCTAAGTTGTTTATTCAACCCACCGTTTACCTTGAAGCCTTTGGCTTAACTGCAATTGAGGCGCTGGCGACTGGAACCCCACTATTGCTGACTACAGCTGGCTCTGGACCAGAGATTATTGCTAGTAGCGAAGTGGGTGTTTTAGTTAGGAACAGCCTTAGCCTCATTGAGCAGGCTGAGGAGTGGCAGAACAAAATCACTGAAGCAATTGACTTGAATGAGCTTGCGAACGCCTTTGAGGGCGCCTTAAAGAGGAAGTGGAATTATTTGGCTATTAGGAAGTACGTTGAGGAGAGGTTTTCAATTAAAGCTATGACTGATAGATATTTGAAGCTGTATGAACTAGCCACTGAGGGTGGTTGGGAGTGAAGTACTCTATAATGATTGGCGTACCCACAACGGGTAATCCAAGTTCCTACTACTGGTACGCCGTACTAGCCAGATACATGGGTGAGGCTTCGTCTATTGCTGAGTCAGCCACTAATTTTGTTAGAGACTACAGCATTGCCACTGCTAGGGAGAGGATTGCTAAGGATGCCGTTAGGCGTAGAGTAGATTTCGTACTCTTCATAGATGACGATATTATCCCGACTGTTAATCCTATAACTAACTTCCTCAGCTACGCCTACCCAGTCATGTGCGGGGTGTACTTTGAGAAGAACATGAAGGGGCTGAACCTGCATGTTAAGAGGGGTAGAAAATACGTTAGGTTAAAGCCAGGTGAATTATCCAATAGGCTGTTCAGCGTTGATGCGTGTGGACTAGGCTTAGCAATGATTCACGCTTCAATCTTTGAAACCTTGATTAAGGAGAATAAACAAATGTTCACCTACACCGTTAGGAAGGGTGAGGACATCCACTTCTTTGAAGTACTGAACAAGGAACTTGGCATTAAGCCACTAGTTATCCCTAACATTAAGGCTTACCACGTGATTAAGGCACCATTTGTAATAACTCCTGAAGGTAAGCATGAAATGATGGCTTTCATTTGATTTTAAGAAAAAATTTAATTTAAACTAAAACGCCTTGTTGGATTACCAAACATTTGATGCGGTTACTTGTGAGAAGAAGTTCACGAGCTTAGCCGCTGTTGGACTTAGAGTCTTACCCATTAAAGCTGTTGCAATAGCGCCCTCTATTGTTTGTAGAAGCAGTGATGAGGAGGCGCCTATTGATAGGTAGCTGGCGTCTGCGTTGCTGGTTTCCAGTGCGTACTTAGCCAGCATGTAGCTACCTATTGCGTAAGCGACAGTTGCTATCCCTGCGCCAGCCCTTGAGTACTTGGAGGTTGGAATTATCACGTTATTCTGCACCTTGAATATCCTGCTGTTTATATAGCCTGCTACCGCATCCGTTACTGCGAACCCTGCGGCTGGCTCCAGCATTAGCTTGACTGCCCCCATTCTCGGAACCAGTGCCATATGTGCCTTACCCTCTAGGCTTTTTAAAGTTATTTTTCTCCGCCTAATGACTAAATTGAGCAATCTTTAAAAACCAGTTTAGGTTTAAGGTAGGCGTGAGCGAAAATATAGAGCCTGGGATACTTGCTGGAGCAGAACTTAAGTACAGTGAATTCTTCGAAGTTGAGCAGTTGCCCTGCGTTTCCGTACAACACCTCTACGATGTCTTCACCGCCATAATAGACTACGTGGACAATGTGATGAGGGTTAGGAGAAACCCTATTGTTGTTGTTGAGGGCACTAGGTACCTCAGAACTAGCCCCAACAGGATGAATAACTTCAGGAACGTGATAAAGGTTTGGGTTGAACTACAGAGATGGAGCGCCGAACCCGTGCTAAACATGCGCAGGAGGATAAGGGAGCTACTGGGCTTCTACAGCTATAGGCTTACCCTAGCCTTAAGGTACCTCATGCTTTACATTGCTGAGACTGACTTGAACTACATGAGGCGTAATAACCCTCCAAGCATAGCCAGCAGGCTACCTCCTGGCCCAGGAGTATTATTCCACCCAATTAAGGTAATATACCACATTGAGTATGAGACGCCTAAGGCTCCCTTTGAAGCACAAATGGAGGTTACACTAACTGCACCAATCTTAGTCTTCAACGAGCAGAATGATTCAGTCTGCTTGGACACAAACAAGCTGAATAGGCTCATTGACAATTTCCTTGACCAACTCTACAACAATTACTCCGCCGCAAGCGAGACAACAGGTAACTTGATAGATATTTTGAATAGTAGGAAGGAGGTTGTTGGATACGAGTGGCTTAAGAGCCATGCGTGGTGGGGATTCGAATACAGTATAATACTTAGATGGCTAATGATGGCTGTGGAGAAGCTTAACCTATACGGCGGGGGGCCAGCCTACCAGTACTACGCCTGGGCTGTTAGGAACCCCTACCCGCATGACGATGAGATATTTGGCGTTTGGCCGACCACCGACTTCTCCCGCGACCCGTATGATTACCCGCACGCTATGCCTGAGCTAGGAATATTCGTTGGCTTCGAGGATTCAGCTGTGGCTAAGAGCAGTGGATTCAGGAGGCTTCTTGAGGAAGCCACTGACTACTACCAGAAGCTGAGAGAGAAGGGTAGTAAGATACTTGAGGAAGCTGTTAAAAGGTTTGCGGGTGGTTGATGTGCTTGATTTAATAGAACTCAAAATTGATATTGATAACGAACAGAATCCCTGTTGGGCTGGGGTTAGGCTACTTAAGATTAAGCACTTCGCAGAGTTAATTGGAGCAGTTGGCGTGTTTACCTACAAGTCCCCTAGGGGATTCCACGTTAAGATACTTATGCCGTACGTACCGAGGGATGTTCAACTTAAGCTTAGGGCAATGCTTAATGACGATTACAAGAGGTGGGACTTAGACGAGGAGAGGTTGTTCAGAAAATCCATACCGTTTGACGTCATGTTCATGTGGAGGAGGAAAACCTATGGTGAGGTTAAGACCCGCTCTGGCGGTGAAGTTCCTGTTCCAATTGAGCAAGCTCTTGACTTTCTTCAGCTTCAATGCGTGCAATCATTTCGTTGAGCTCCTCTATTGACTTTGCCTTATCAACAGCCTCAACAAGCTTCATAGTGTACTTCCTCTTAACCCTCAACCACCTTGGGTCAGGCTCCTCAATTATCCAGGGCT